>WLWD01005691.1_pt1:0-120000 | contig 241539 bp, 125 predicted proteins | sample 6712731 | NCBI WGS metagenome assembly WLWD01 (sample SAMN12718690, study PRJNA576275) | sponge metagenome | isolation source: marine sponge | host: Mycale hentscheli | place: New Zealand: South Island, Marlborough, Capsize Point | collected 2014-11-01
CTCTTGGTTGGTAAAGTATGTGTGATCTCTTGATTGGTAAAGAATCTGTGATCTCTTGGTATTTAAAGATCTGTGATCTCTTGGTATGTAAAGTATGTGTGATCTCTTGGTTGGTAAAGTATGTGCGATCTCTTGGTTGGTAAAGATGTGTGATCTCTTGGTTGGTAAAGTATGTGCGATCTATTGGTTGGTAAAGTATCTGTGATCTCTTTGTTGGTCAAAGTATGTGTGATCTCTTGGTTGGTAAAGATGTGTGATCTCTTGGTTGGTAAAGTATGTGCGATCTATTGGTTGGTAAAGTATCTGTGATCTATTGGTATGTAAAGATCTGTGATCTCTTAGTTAATAAAGATCTGTGATTTCTTGGTTGGTAAAGTATGTGTGATCTTTTGGTTAGTTAAATACATACGCTCTCTTGGTTGGTGAAGGTCTGTGATTTCTTTGGTGGTAAAGATTTGTGATATCTTGGTAAAGATACTGAATAATGCATGAAAGTAAGTACTGTTAGCAAATAGTAAAGCTAATAGTCTTCTGTAGAAGTGTTTTGGAATGTTGTATGGGATGTAACTGTGTTAAAATTAAAAAAAAATGTTATAATTATTTACTTCATTTGTACATATAGAATTGCAAAGAGTGCACCTCTGACGAAATCACCAGGGCTACAAAATTAAACAGACTCTCCGTCCCTGAGAATGGATCAACAAGTGCTCGGTGACTAAGCAAATGAACTATCCTGGACTGTTCCTAGCTACATTTGTCACAAAATGACAATCCATGTTCATAGAGCTGATTTTATTCATATTTTGTGGTGATTGTTTGAATATAATTGTAATTAAAAAAAAATTCCAACATTTATGGAGTCAGAAATCAGATATTTTGAGTACATGAAAGTAAGATAACACGTGCAGTTTCCTGACATTGTCATGTATGTAGGAAATTTGATGTTCACTTCATGAAATGAGGATTACACATGGCATTTCTGTCTCTGACATGAATACAGGAAATTTGACATTTGGTACATGAAATGAAGATGACACATGGCTTTTATTGCTTGTGACATGTATACAGGAAATGCATCTGAAATTTGGTAGATGAAATTTCAGGTACCTGAAATAGGTCCTGTCAGGTACCTGAAATTGTGCTCTATCATATACCACCATGTAGCAAGAAATGTAGAGGAAATTCCGGAATTTCCTGCACTTTGACACAAGCAAACTGGATGGAATTTCCTTTGCCTTTCAAGCATCTATCATGCATGAGGAAACTCCACTTTTTTTGTAGTGCATATTTCAGCCAAGAATGACTAAATTGTTATTTATAGTTGGTATGCCTCATATTCGTCCCATCTTGTGTGTATGGCCAAGCATGCTCATAAAGAACACATGTAGACAGGAAATTCTTGCAATGGACCTATGGCAATTTGCATCTATGAAGAATTAGCTAATGGACAATATTTTGTACAGTGACATTCTTGATCGCACCCTCCTGCAATTCATTAAAGATGCATATCCTGTTTGTCATAATTAATGATTGTGAATTAAAAGGTTCCTGCCCTGATGTCTGCACCACTTGATCCCGGCTAACCAGATACCAAACTACAGCTAGCTACACACTCCCAATTCAACAACAGTTCAATTTTAATTATTCAGGCATGAGAGTGACTACAACAATCAATCAAACTGCAATAAAGCCACAATCATGATAATGAATATATTTAAATGTCCACCATCCTCCCCCTAAAGATCAGATATAGTCAACCATGGGGGAACAAGTAGTGAGTGTTAGTAGTGCAGCAAATGTAAACATAGCAATGAAGTTGTATGAGGAGTCCACCATACTGCTTTCCTCTGCTGTGGTGGGTGTGGCAACAGTGTCAATAATCTCCAGCCTACCAGAGTCATGACAACTTTATTCCCACGTAAGCCAATCTTTCTGTCTTCCAGTGCTGTCTTTCTGGGTCACCCTAAAAGTCACATGACATTTAGACAAGAAATGAGGGTAAGAATTAATACCAAGCAAGGCTGCTTTTTATAAAAGGGCTACAGATGCAATTGGTTATCTATATCCACTTCATCTACCTTCATAAGCACTCAGACTAATATATAATTCATACACTTTCGAAATCTTATTTCACTTTCCCCTAATTGCAACCGTATTTTAGGTTTCATTGGTGTGTGTCTATGTGATGTGTGTAGATCATACAAACAGGATTACATTTAAAACGTTTACATAGCATTTAGAGAAAATTAGAACTGCTCTCTAAACTCTCTCACACAACATACAATAAACTCCCACACTCATTAATTATTCTCACCACATGCATTTCCTCACATGAATACTCCTATCGTCAATGTTCAATGTTCAAGTACTTAGTAACACTTGTCTATTTTGTTTCAGGCTGTTACTATAACTCTATATTTAACTTGCTAACTCTGACTTAACAGTGGGTTTTGGATATAACTGTGATTAATATATCTAAAAGCATTCAGGATGGCACTAAGTTCCAAGCTACTTGCAGATAAGGGCCTTAAAATCAAGCTCCATAACCTGTCTCGTCCCTGTCACTGCTACATTATATTATAATAGCTACATGAAACCAGCCACATTGAAATTGTCCTTATTTCTTCTATGCATATTATATAATTACAATTTAGCTCTACTTATTGTGACTAAACTCTCATCCGACCCAACTAAGAAAAATTGATCATATATGATCCACTTTTTGTTTTATTATTCTGGACAAGTTCTACTCCTTCGATATGATCAGGCAAAGATATCGAACCATAAAATATGCTAATTAACCGATTCTGGACAGGTTCCTTCGATATGATCAGGCAAAAGATGTCGAACAATAAAATTATGCTAATCAACCGATTCTGGACAAGTTTATCTCCTTCGATATGATCAGGTGAAGATGCCAAGCCATAAAATATGCTAATTAAGTGATTCTGGACAGGTTCCCCTCCTTCGATATGATCAGGTGAACATGTCGAACTGTAAAATATGCTAATTAAGCGATTCTGGACAAGCCTATTAATAAGTAAAGTGGTTAGAAGTTTATGACAGGTTTTGGGTGTATTTATAGAATTTTAAAAGATCCGTTAAGTTTTTACTTCAAGAAATACTCAAAGATTGCTTGACATACAGCTTGTTTCCCCTCTCCTTAAGTCATGGCTTCAACTTTACACCCACCTCACCACTATCTTTGTGAAGTAGGTAGTTAGGGTTGGAGATATTTGATATTGAGAAGGGTTTTTTTCTTCTGGACATTAGGGAGGGGGTACAGAGAAAGATGAATTTGTAATGAGATGATGTTAACCTCTTTCCAGTGAATAGAAACAAGATAGTAGTTAATATGGTTGAGGCATTTTGTAACATGAACATGTATCATTTACAAGTACCCGTTGCTAAACAGCTAAACATGTATTACTGAGAGAAGTCTTATGGTCTATTACTATTCATGTAACTCCCACTTGGAGCAAATAGCTGTAAGGCTACAATGCACATTACTTCAGCAATATTATTGTGTGCATTACCTAGATTTTTTTTCACTCTCACTTTTTTCTTCTTATAGATTGATTGTTGGGCACCTAGGAGGATAATTATATAGGGAGAGAGAGAGCTCATTCTGTCAAGTGCTCCGAACTCCGAATAACCAGAAAATATTGGAATGGGTCGAAGATACAGGATTCCAAAATGTGATCTGGACAGATAGAGCATGCCATTTAGCTGGAAACACACCAACAATTCTGCTACCGCAATAAAAGGAAACCGCCTTGAAATGAACTGAGGTGTGTTTGTGTGGCTAACTATTTATTTCTTGGACAATTATTTCATCTCTCTTTTTCTTAGTCTCTTTCATCATTGCTAGAATACTTTTATTCTTAGATTGTGTTGTGATAATGTTTGCAATTATTATTTTATTGTAAGTATGCTCATAATCGTCCCATCTCGTGTTATATAGAGCCAAGCACGCTCAGAAAGTACACATGTAGGCAGGAATTTCTTGCAATAGAGCTATGGTGATTTGCATCTTTGAAGGCATAATTGACAGAATTTGGTACTTGTAAATTATTGAGTGCACCCTACTGTATTCATTACCTGTTGGTCATCATGGATAATGAGCCCAAGCACATGTCAGGACATGCCAAGATGTTTTTCACAAACAATATCATTAATAGGAGGGTGCCGCCTCCAGAATCTCCCACTGCCAAGTGACATTCTGTGTATGTATTCATTATTCATAGTACTGTGGTTTACCCACATCCCTGTACACAATCAGTGTGTTGTGGTATTTTGGTTTCCTGTTGTACCACAACCATGATATGTGTACTTAGCCTGTTTCCACTGACAAGTTCCTCTATCCATTCACATTTTGGGGTGTCATGGGCTGTTTGTGGCATCAATCTGTGGAATAGAGTAAGCCCCACCCACATCTGCAGCCGTGGGGGACTTTTGGCGAGCCCAAGTTGTAATTATCAAGGAAGTTAATTAGTGCTAATTGGGTCATGCCCGCTGATTATTGGGCTCACCATACCCCAACAGCCCCTGACACCACATCCAACTGGATGGAGACCTAGGTTTCCAGATGTCCATGATTTGGACCTGCATTACTCACAAAGGTAAACGGTTGGTAGGGGTGGGTGGTGGACAACAGAGAGTGCTGTTGCTGCTTGAACGTGCGTTCTGACTAGTCTGAACCTTGCCACGTGTTGCACAGTGCGCTTCATTACAAATTCCCACGAGGCTTGTATCCACGCTACGCTACCCAGTCCTTCTGCCTACCCCACCCCCCACCCCTCGCAATGGCTGAGCCCCTTGTTAACCCCGTTTAACTACACTAAACTACATAGCGAAAGTTATGAAGCTGAAGTTGTAAATTATTTTTAAAAGTAATCTGTGTCTCTTCCATTGACTGCTGCCTCTCTTGAGTAGGGGCCATAAATTCCTTTCACTGCTGCTCTACTCTTTGGATATCCAGGACTGCTTGTAGGGGAATCAGAAGGAGGGTCTCCAATTTTCCATTGTTCAGGGGTATCAGCCACTTCAATAGGGTAGAGATGTTGTAGTAGTTACTGGAGGCATCCACTGCCACTGCTGGAGACCATCTCTCAATGAATGACTGTTCACTGGGACCCAGCTTTAATCAGAAAATCTTAAAAATACTCTTGAGGTTTTGTTCATATCCTGTTGCACTTGTTGCGACATTGAGAAAACCTTTCTAATAATATCTATAGCAGAGGAAGATCAAGTTATTTTGAGGTTCCTGTGGCGACAAGCTTGACCTAAACATCCAGGTTTTTCGAATCTCTTGAGTTGTATTCGAAGTGTCCTCAAGCCCATTCCTGCTCAATGCCACAATAGACAATTCCCTGAAGCAGTTCTCCAATTTCATGCCTGACCTAGTCGACCTCCTGCACCAATCTATTTATGTGGATGATACTGTGGCTGGTGCAGCAAACGTGAATGAAGCAATGGAATTGTATGAGGATTGAGGAGTCCACCATACTCCTCCCCTCTGTTGTGGTGGGTGAGGCAACAGTGTCAATATCTCCAGCCACTACCAGAGCCATGACAACTTCATTCCCACATAAGCCAATCTTCCTGTCTTCAGTGCTGTCTTTCTGGGTCACCCTAAAAGTCACGTGACGACAAGAAATGAGGGTAAGAATTAATACCAAGCAAGGCTGCTTTTTATAAAAGGGCTACAGATGCAATTGGTTATCTATATCCACTTCATCTACCTTCATAAGCACTCAGACTAATATATAATTCATACACTTTCGAAATCTTATTTCACTTTCCCCTAATTGCAACCGTATTTTAGGTTTCATTGGTGTGTGTCTATGTGATGTGTGTAGATCATACAAACAGGATTACATTTAAAAGGTTTACATAGCATTTAGAGAAAATTAGAACTGCTCTTTAAACTCTCTCACACATAACTTACAATAAACTCCCACACTCATTAATTATTCTCACCCATGTTCAATGTTAAAAGTACTTAGTAACACTTGTCTATTTTGTTTCAGTCTGTTAAGCTTGCTAACTCTGACTGAACAGTGGGTTTTGGATATGACTGTGATTAATATATCTAAAAGCATTCAGGATGGCACTAAGTTCCAAGCTACTTATAGATAAGGGCCTTAAAATCAAGCTCCATAACCCGTCTCGTCCCTGTCACTGCTACAATATATTATAATAGCTACATGAAACCAGCCACATTGAAATTGTCCTTATTTCTTCTATGCATATTATATAATTACAATTTAGCTCTACTTATTGTGACTTAACTCTCATCCGACCAAACTAAGAAAAATTGATCATATATGATCAACTTTTTGTTTTATTTTTATGACGAAACTAGTACAGTATCTTTGCTTATAAATATTTTATTGCAACTATACGGAGGCTAAACTTCCTATGTATAGAGAAATAACCATATGTTATCATATGAATTTTTTTTTAATTGCTGAAGTTAGGTTATACCGCTAGAGCAGTTAGCTCAAAGAAGGCTTCTTCTGTAGCTGGTTATTCACGTTGATACACAGCATTTGCTACAGTGAATAAGTTTGTACAAGCATGTCTGAAGTTGATTGCTTCATTTTATCAGACCCAGGAGCTGTTGCTGATGATCCATGATGAGTCTATGGCTATAGCTGACAATACTGAAGCTTTAGCTGATGAAGAATCTCTTACTGAAAATTCTGAAGCTCCAGAATGCTGATGGTAGTCTTGACTGTGATTTGGAAGATTGTAATGGTAAATCAGTTCATGCAAAGTAAACTTGAAGTAAGGAAATACCTCAAATTCCCCAGGTAGCCAAAATAATAATAACACGAAAGTTAAGCAAAATTTGTGGCTAATTTTGAAATAAAATTATACTATTATCTATGGTAATCAATATTTCTATGAAGTCATAATGTGTATATCTCAACTAAAAATAACATACACACATTATTTTATTGGGTGAAAATAAAGACAAAATTGTGGTTTTATCTGATACATAATGAAACTTCAATTCATGCTGAGCAAAAGTGATATATGTCACTTGGCTCAAACTTCACCCATTTTAAGATAACCTATGTTTGAAAAAGTGAAGTCAGATTGCTGGTATTTCCCCCTCACAGTAGGTTGGAAGAGAGTTAAAGCTTCAATGGTAGTAATTGTCAAACTAAATGAGTCCTGATCATCTTCCTTTAGATTATATAGTTCCATATCATCTTCTATGCTAAAGGTATGAATAACCTAAAATAGCACGTGATATTATACTCTTAGGCTTAAGTATTCATTAACCTTGGGTGGGAGTTTACTTTATATGGGAATGTAAGGAATGTTATGAATATAGTTAGTGCATCACATGACCCAGTATTTAATCTTGCCCTAACAGATAAAGTATTTTATACCAGACTATTTAATACATAACTTGGTAAAATGGCAGTAGGTCTAGATGTTGTGGAGAAGACTCTAGAAGACCTGGAGAAGGAGATCACTTGTGCTATCTGCCAGGAGCACTACACAGATCCCAAGACTCTTCCTTGCCTGCACTGCTACTGCAAGCAATGTATCCTCAAGCTGGCCCTTAGGGTAGACCAAGGTAAGCCATTCCCTTGTCCTGAATGTCGCAAGGACACTGTACTTCCTGAGGGAGGTGTGGAAGAGCTCCAGTCTGACTTCAAATTAAACCGCTTGAAGTCCATGTACCTCAAACACAAGAAAGCTCTGAGTAAGCAAGTCACCTGTGAGATATGCAATGCTAAAGCTACAGCAGAAGCCTTTTGTCACCAATGTGACAAGTTTGTGTGCAAGAACTGCATTGATATGCACTCAGTAATGACAGCACTTTTCGAAGGACATGAATGTGTGCCTATTGAACAGCTTCAGAAACTACAAAGTGAACAGCTTCTTCCTAAACATCCTGAGCCTAAGAAATGCAGTGTTCACAAGAAAAAGTTGAAAATATTTTGTTTCGATTGCAACAAGTTGATCTGTCGAGATTGCACTGTGAAGGATCACAGAGACCACAACATAGAGTTCAACAATGTAGCCGCAGACGACAAAAAGAAACAACTCCTTGAGATGCTCAAACCTCTAAAAGAAGTAAAAGAATCTCTGTCTCAATCCATCAAAGATGTGATTAAAGTTGAGAGTGAGATCCAAACCCAACAGAAGGAAATCACTCACAAAATAGAGTCTTCCTTTGATGAGCTTCACAAGATTATTGAGCTACGCAAACAACAGCTGCTAAGAGAGGTTAACAGAAACACTGAAGACAAGATCAAGATGCTAGACACACAAAAGGAGAAACTGTCCATTGCTAGTGCAGAAGTTCGCAGTGTGATCGACTACACAGAGCAGAGTGTTAAATTGTGTTCTGATGATGAGGTTATGAGCATGCACAGAGACATCATGAGCAAGATACAAACACAGATTACAGAAAGTGACAAACAAAAAACTGACATGGAATTATCAGAAAAGGCAGACTTGATAGCTGATGTGGACTGCACGAAGGCTCTACAACAGTTCTGTGAGGAGAATACCTGGGTAGCAAACAATGCTATAGTAGACCTGCTGGAAGTCAAAGAAGTTCCAAAGACGATGGAGGTTGGTGAGGAACTCAAGTTTACAATACAAAACAAGTCTGGGAAAACAAGTTCTGCTAAAAATCTGAAATGTCAGTTTCAGTGCATAGACACTGCAGCAGTTTATTCAGCCAAGACAAATGCCATTAGTGCAAACAAATATGAAATCACATATACACCTCCATTGCGTGGGCGATACAATCTTACCATTAGTGCCTATGACCACCCTGTACCAGGCAGTCCCTTCACCATTGTTGCATACTTAAGTCCAATGAAGTTGAACCGTCCTACAAAAGTTTGGAATAATGTAACCAGTCCGTTCAGTATTGCAATAAACTCCCACAAAGAGACTTTTACTGTAGAATACCAAAAAGCCATTGCAGTATTTAATGAAGAAGGACATAAAATAAAATGGATCGATCAAAAGTCACTCAAAATAAATGGATTGTGTCGTTTAGCAATTGACCATGAGGACAATGTCTATTATATTGAAGAGTCATCAAATAAAATAGGGAAATGTGATCGCTACTTCAACAATTTCAAAGTACAGGAGGTCAAGCAACTCCAAGGATGCGGTCACTATGATGTAACAGTAGTAGGAGAAGTTATTGTCACTGAAATGAATAATAAAGGTCAGATTACAGTGTATGACAGAGATTTGAACTTTGTCAGGCGTATCTCTACTACCAGTAAGACTATGCTACACCACATGTGTCCTGATAGCCATGGAAACCTGTATGTCAGCAATGATGATCATACAATAGTTGTCATTGACATGAAAGGAAATATTCTTAACACTTTTAATCGTGTCCAGAATGAAGTAACATTATTGAAACAACCATGGATGGTGTATGTGTTTGGTCACTATGTGTATGTGGCTGATTATGACTTAAAGAAGACAGTCGTGTTTAACAAAGATGGCAAGTACATTACCACATTTGGTTGCTTTGGACCACTGCACATTGATAACAACGGAAGTGTGTTCTCCTGTAACCATTTTGGTCAATGTGTTAATATTTATTAGCTTCATGTAACTTCAATTTGTTATATTTTCAATTTAATAATTTAAAAATGTTTCTAAAAAGTACCCCACAACACAGTGATGCCTGAATGACTATCATTGGTTAGTAAAGAATGCAGTAACATAAGGTATTTTTACCATTAGCTTCAGTTACATCAGTACACTTTACCTTTCTTGATCCACGCATGCATTCATGAATACACATCGTGTGTGAACAGACGACCATCATCGATAGCACTGATGACCCTTTACCCACACCACTCAGTGTCATAAATACACACACCACCGTTAGTGCTAATACTGATGATGCTTTATAGAGGCAGCTGTAAATAGGGCAAAACAGCCAACTACTGATTCTCAAGGAGGAGATCATTGAATTTTAATGGGTGGGGCTCAACCTGGCTGCTTGGATTACACGGTATTTTGGATTAGTGTGTTTCAGATTACTGAGATTCTATTGTACATTGAGATTTGCCTGTATTCTAGATTTTCCTGTATCATGGCAATCTTCAGGTTCTCGAACCATAGCTTCGTCACTGATACGTATGTTTGTAGTAAGAAGTGATTTCCACAGTGACAAAGGCCACAACTCTCACATCTCTAAAATGATTTTAAATAACAATAAGCTAGTCTGTCTGTAACAACAATGGTGTGTGTATATTATGAATAATTTAATAGCTGGACCATATACTATATAATCCAAACTTTTCACTAATCTGAAACCCTTCGGTCACTTAGTGTTCAAATTACTGAGGTGGTCCTACAGTATGTATATATATAGCTACAAAATGTAAAAAATTACGACAAGAATATGCACCTAACGAAGCTTCAGCACTACTGTATCATAGCTATATTTGGCACATACGTACATACTAAATCAAGTATATATACAATAGATGTAAATGCGGTCTTAACACTAAAAACTAGAAATCTAACGTGCAATGGCCATTCACAAGTTGCTCCATCCAAAGCTGTAATTCCACCTCTCAGTAAAGTTCATTTAACTATTGTACTGGACAATTTAATCAGCCGGAATTCTTTACTTTTATTCCCAGAAGAAGCTAGTCAATTTTTTGCCAAGATGATTGTAGCCTTTTGCACTGGAAGTAGTACCCCTTATTGTCACGTCGTAATCATGTGAGCAAATAATTTTTTGTTTATCGTCATAGTTTAGCTTTATGACTCCTTCAATGCTCAAGAGGTCACAGAATGACTGACTAACTGTCTGACTGACTGACTGACTGACTGATGGTACTATAACCCACACGCATATGCACTGAGGGTTATAATATTATGTTAAGTAGAAAACCAGGAGATACTGACCTATACATTTTTAAGATTGGAGCATCAATAGTGGATTGTGGAAAATTATACTTATACTGCTAGCCAATGGCTATTCTATGGAACTTTGTTACATTTGGTAAGGTACACTTTAAATATAAAGTGGCAATCTCTCCATTACTAGCGCTGATATTATATTTGTTAGGATGACATCATTCACACCAACAATAATATGGCACCATTTACAATCAGTAAGAGGTCTTCTGTTCAGCCAGCCTGTGATTGAGTACAGTAGAAGCCTGACCTGGGATGCTATGAGGGACCAACATGTATTGAACTATTGTAAGTACTCATTTTCCTCCAGCCTTGTGCAGGTTGTTAACCTAGAATAAAGTTCAACACGGTTATGTAATGGTGAGAATCATCTCCAGAGGCTAGGTAAATGTTGCATTGGAGTTGGGCAAATTAATAAAAGAGGCGGGGAATGAGTTTAAGTGGTAAACCAATGTCACGACCCAGATGTCCATGATTTGGACCTGCATTACTCACAAAGGTGAACGGTTTGTAGGGGTGGGTGGTGGACAACAGAGAGTGCTTTTGCTGCTTGTACGTGCGTTTTGACTAGTCTGAACCTTGCCACGTGTTGCATAGTGCGCTTCATTACAAATTCCCACAAGGCTTGTATCCACGCTGCGCTACCCAGTCCTTCTGCCTACCCCACCCCCACCCCTCGCAATGGCTAAGCCCAGCCCCTTAACCCCGTTTAACTACACTAAACTACATAGAGAAAGTTATGAAGCTGAAGTTGTAAATTATTTTTTAAAGTTGTGATTCAGTGCTTTATTCGATAGCAGCTAATCTGTGTCTCTTCCATTGACTGCTGCCTCTCTTGAGTAGGGGCCATAAATTCCTTTCGCTACTGCTCTACGTTCTCTTTGGATATTCAGGACTGCTTGTAGGGGAATCAGAAGGAGGGTCTCCAATTTTCCATTGTTCAGGGGTATCAGACACTTAAATAGGTAGAGAAGTTGTAGTTGTTACTGGAGGCATCCACTGCCACTGAGACCATCTCTCAATGAATGCCTGTTCACCGGGACCCAGCTTTAATCAGAAGATCTTGAACACACTCTTGAGGTTTTATTCATATCCTGTTGCACTTGCTGCTACATTGAGAAAACCTTTCTAATAATATTTATAGCAGAGGAAGATCAAGTTATTTTGAGGTTCCTATGGCAACAAGCTTGACCTGAACATCCAGTTTTTTCGAATCTCTTGAGTTGTATTCAGAGTATCCTCAAGCCCATTCCTGCTCAATGCCTCAATAGACAATTCCCTAAAGCAGTTCTCCAATTTCATGCCTGACCTAGTCACCCTCCTGCACCAATCTATTTATGTGGATGATACTGTGGCTGGTGCAGCAAATGCGAATGAAGCAATGGAATTGTATGAGGATTGTGAGGAGTCCACCATACTCCTCCCCTCCGTTGTGGTGGGTGAGGCAACAGTGTCAATATCTCCAGCCACTACCAGAGTCATGACAACTTCATTCCCACATAAGCCAATCTTTCTGTCTTGCAGTGCTGTCTTCCTGAGTCATCCTAAAAATCACGTGACATTCTAGACAAGAAAAGAGGGTAAGAATTAATACTAAGCAGGGCTGCATTTTTTAAAAGGGCTAAAGTGCAATTGATTATCTATGTCCACTTCATCTACAGTAGACCCTCAGTTATCCGAACCCCGTTTATCCGAACTCGCTAATCCGAACACCATTTTTTTGTGGGAATTATAATGATATTCATTGGAATTTTGCTGTGCAATAAATAGATAAGAGATTAAGACCCCATTCAAAATGACTTATTTCGAAGATCCAAACATTTCAAATATCCTAACAACCCTCGGTCCTGAGGTGTTCGGATAATTGAGGGTCTACTGTACCTCCAAATATATAAGCACTCCAGACAATTATATGTACATATATAATTCATACTCTTTTGAAAATCTTACGTCCTTTTCCCCTTATTGCTGCCGTATTTTAGGTTTCATTGGTGTGTGTTTGTGTGATGTGTATGGGATGTGTGTAGATCTTACAAAACTGGATTACATTTAAAAGGTTTACATAATGTTTAGAGAAAATTAGAAGCTCTCTCTCACACAACTTACAATAAACTCCCACACTCATTAAATATTCTCACGCACATGCATTACCTCACATGACTTAGTAACTCTTGTCTATTCTGTTACTTTCACTCTATATTTAACTTGCTAACTCTGACTTAACAGTGGGTTGTGAATATGACAGTGATTTAATATATCAAAAAGCACTCGGGACAGCGCCAAGTTCCAAGCTACTTGCAGAAAAGAGCCTGAAAGTTAAGCTCCATAATCATCTCGTTCATGTCACTGTTACAATTATGAAACCAGCCAAAGTGAAATTGTCCTCGTTTCATTTATGTGTATTATATAACTACAATTTAGCCCTACTTATTGTAAGTTAAAACTTCAATGGCAGTCATCAAATTAAATGAGTCCTGAATATCTTCCTTTAGATTATTTAGTTCCAAATCGTTTTCTATGCTAAAGGTGTGAATAGCCTGAAATAGTACGTGCTATTACACTCTGGAGGAAAACACTGTGAAATTATTCATTAGCTTTGGGTGTGAGTTGACCTTATATGTGAGGGTAAGAAATGTTGTGAATATAGTTAGTGCATCACATGACCCAGTATTTAATCTCACCCAAACAGAAAAAAGTACCTTTTACAACACTTTTGGTATAATGGCAGTAGGTCTAGATGTTGTGGAGAAGACTCTAGAAGACCTGGAGAAGGAGATCACTTGTGCCATCTGCCAGGAGCACTACACAGATCCCAAGACTCTTCCTTGCCTGCACTGCTACTGCAAGCAATGTGTCCTCCAGCTGGCCCTTAGGATAGGCCAAGGTAAGCCATTCCCTTGTCCTGAATGTCGCAAGGACACTGTACTTCCTGAGGGAGGTGTGGAACAGCTTCAGTCTGACTTCAAATTAAACCGCTTGAAGTCCATGTACTTCAAACACAAGAAAGCTCTGAGTAAGCAAGTCGGCTGTGAGATATGCAATGCCAAAGATATAGCAGAAGCCTTTTGTCACCAATGTGATAAGTTTGCATGCAAGAATTGCGTTCATAACCACTCAGTAATGTCAGCAGTCTTCGAAGGACATGAATGTGTGCCTATTGAGCAGCTTCAGATATTACAAAGTGAACAGCTTCTTCCCAAACATCCTGAGCCTAAGAAATGCAGTGTTCATAAGAAAAAGTTGAAAATATTTTGTTTCGACTGCAACAAGCTGATCTGTCGAGACTGCACTGTGAAGGATCACAGAGACCACAACATAGAGTTCAACAATGTAGCCGCAGATGACAAAAAGAAACAATTCCTTGAGACGCTCAAACCTCTAAAAGAAGTAAAAGAATCTCTGTCTCAATCCATCAAAGATGTGAATAAAGTAGAGAGTGAGATCCAAACCCAGCAGAAGAAAGTGACTCACAAAATAGAGACTTCCTTTGTCGAGCTCCACAAGATTCTTGATCTGCGCAAACAACAGCTGCTAGGAGAGGTCAACAGAAACACTGAAGACAAGATCAAGAAGCTAGACACACAAAAGGAGAAATTGTCCATTGCTAGTGCAGAAGTTCGCAATGTGATTGACTACACAGAGCAGAGTGTTAAATTGTGTTCTGATGATGAGGTTATGAGCATGTACAGAGACATGATGAGCAAAATACAAACACAGATTACAGAAAGTGACAAACAAAAAACGGACACTGAAATAACGGAAAAAGCAGACATGATAGTCGAAGTGGACTGTGCAGATGCTCTACAACAGTTCTGTGAGGAGAATACCTGGGTAGAAAACAATACTATAGCAGAGATGCTGGATGTCACAGAAGTTCCAAAGACTATGGAGACTGGTGAGGGACTCAAGTTTACAATACAAAACAAGTCTGGGAAAACTATTTCTGCTAAAAATCTGAAATGTCAGTTTCAGTGCATAGACACTTCAGCAGTTTATTCAGCCAAGACAAATGCCATTAGTGCAAACAAATATGAAATTACATATACACCTCCATTGCGTGGACGATACACTCTTACTATTAGTGCCTATGATCACCCTGTACCAGGCAGTCCCTTCACCATTGTTGCATACTTAAGTCCAATACAGTTGAAAAATCCCACAAAAGTCTGGAATAATGTAACCAAACCATTGAGTATTGCAATAAACTCGCACAAAGAGACTTTCGTTGTAGAACATGATACAGCTATTGCAGTGTTTAATGAAGAAGGAAAAAGAATAAGATTTATTGATGTGAATAAACTTAAAGTAAATGGATTGCGTCATTTAGCAATTGACCATGAGGACAATGTCTATTATATTGGACGGCTTTCAAATTAGATAGGGAAATGTGACCGTCACTTTAAACACATGCACCATCCATGGTTCTTCCAATAATGTGACTTCATTTTGGACTCGATTAAAAGTGGCTGACATCGCATTAAGGAAGGCAGTCGTGCTCACAAAATATGGCAAGTACATTACCACATTTGGCTGCTTTTGACCATTGCACATTAATAATGATGGAGTGGTGTTCTCCTGTGACTTTTTTAGTGACTGTGTCAATATTTATTAGGTGTTAGAGACTTAATTTTGTTGGTTATAATCATCATTGTTATGCACACATTATCTATTGTATCATATCACGTGATTCAGTTGTGCTACAAGTCTGTATGAATTGATAAAGATTGAGTGACAATAATGCTGTTGTGATGACTGTACCTAAAGCTATAACCCAAACCATTATTATTGCAATAAACTCATGAAAAGAATTTATCATTGTTGGAATACGATACTATTGAAGTATTTAATGAAGAAGGAAACAGAATTAGATCATGGATGTGAGGAAACTCAAATTAAATGGATTGCTGCGCAATTTAGCAGTTGATCATGTAGACAGTGTCTATAATGGACAATTATCTAATAATATAGGGAAATGCGATCGCTATTTCAAAAATGTCCAAGTACAGGAGGTCAAGCAACTCCAAGATTGCGGCCATTATGACATAACAGTAGTAAGGAGAAGAAGTATTTGTCACTGAATGGAAGAACAAAGGACAGATTACAGTGTATGACAGAGATCTGAACTTTGTCCATCGTATCTTTATTAACAATGCTACGCCACATGTATCCTGATAACCATGGAAACCTGTATATCAGCAATGATAACGAAACAATAGCTGTCATTGACATGAAAGGAAATATCCTCAACACTTTCAATTGAGTCCAGAATGAAGTCGAGTTATTGAAAGATCCATGGATGGTGCATGTGTTTGGTCACTATGTTTATGTGGCTGACTGGGACTTAAAGAAGACAGTTGTGTTAACCGAAGATGGCAAGTACATTACCACATTTGGTTGCTATGACCATTGCACATTATTTATAACAATGGAGTGGTGTTTCACTGTAACTGTGACGTTGATTTGTGTTAATATTTATTAGCTCATCAATGGTATATAACTTCAATAGATGCTTTTTCTTTATATTAGCTATAATGCTACTGTGTTAGATTTTTTTTTTTTTTTTGAGGAATGAGGGTGGTGGTGGGGTGGGGGAGTTCTTTTTAAACCGTGGAAATCCTTTCCTGCTGCGAGTAATGGTGGCCTAATGACGGTTAAAGAATCTGACCAATAAGAAATACAGATGCTACCGGCCAATGAAGCTGAACAACATTTCAACTTACCTATATAGGAGCAACAATACCAGAGGATGATTCTCACATTGGTTAATAACTAACTTCAGGACTTTTTCACTAAAATACATTACAAGAATATTGGAGTTGGGTACTGCTTCAGCAGCGTGACTGGCATAATGAATTTACTCTTTATTAAAATAGATATTGTGTATTGCAAAAGGAAATGTCCGCTCTTTCATAGTATTCCTGCACAAGGGCAACATTTACTGCATTGTAAAATCTAAAATGTTGCCCGTCCTAACTAATTTCTGCAGGTACTAATTTCCTGCATGTATACATCGGACGAATAAAAAAAAAAGATTTTTGTTGCTTTGAGACAATTTGCAGCAAGTTATGAATTCAAACAGTGAGTTTGTGGTTAACACAAATATGCAATCTCGTGTAATCATACTATTATTGTGTTGCCAACCATTACCCATTGTTTGATGTCCTACATGCATGTTATGCAAATATTTTTACTTAAATAGACAGAAAGCAAGAAAAAAAGCCTGGCATTTGGAGCGTGTTTTGTTCAAGTTAAAATCTCCTCAAGCATCAAGTAAGTAATCCTCCCACTGTACGCAATCGTCACTGACGAGCTCATCCTTGTCAACTGCAATGTTAGTTCATTGTTTTTAAATTGTCCTTTTTATTTTATTTCTCAATTCTGCTTTGTTTTGGCCAGTTAATCATCATGAACGTTTTGTAGCTATGGTCATAGTTTACTTACTAAAGAAAGTTTGGAGTCATTAGTTTTTGAAGAACATAGATTCAAACCTCACCCGCAGGCGTGGCCACCACCAATTCAATTGATTCTCCCGGAAAGTTAATTCCAGGAGCTCCACCTTTTGGGTGCCTCTGCGGCCGATATAAGTAAGAAACCCTCCCATACGATTTTAAGCGCTACTAAACGAGTGATATTGAGACGATAGTTTCACTTTTATATAATGTTTTTCTCTTGGCATAGTCAGGTAAGGGAAGGCTTTTATCAAGCTATCTAGATGCATATTTAGAGTCTGTCTTGAGTAGTGAATCATTTTTACTTCAACAGTTTCAGTGTATCTACAGGTTTTCCGTACTTAGCAATTTCACATTATATCTGTACTTTGCTAGCTACATTCAATAAAATATTTATCTGAACTTAGCGAGCTATAGCTACATACCAAAATAGTATCTTGAGCTATACCAAAATAGTATTCTATATAAAATGCATTGCCATTTTATCATAAAAAAACTATCATTGGTCATCACAATACTGCAAAATAAAAAATCATGAGCAGTATATTATCATGAACATGTTTTTAAAATAATAATCCAGATTACAATGAGTCTATAAAGAAGTATTACTTACCAGTCAAAACTTGTAGACACTCTACGAGCTACTGCTTGCTCCAAAGAACAAACACAACTGATGAAGTCAACAAGGGAATAGAATATCAAGCAGTTGCGCTTTACATCTTAAAGATACTTCACTACTTTTTATGATCATTTACTTGTCAAACTTTCACTGTTTTTATCCTCCTCAAATGTTACTTGCCTGTAAACAAGTGCATGGCTAGCTTGCTCCATTTGTTAATAAGAAGCCATTGAAGTTCTGAGTGTTGCTGTGCACTTTTATGTTAGGATAAGTCGAACAAGCCCAGCCCCCTCACAATTTAGTGACAACAGTCCGCTAAGGGTCAACAACTAAGTATACTAGAAAATGCTCGTGTAGCATTGGTTGGGCGAGCGAGGTTCTGGGGAAATGTTGACACTTTCAATGTAGTTTAAGGTAGTTAAACGTAGTTAACGGAGGGGAGCGTACACGCAGCAATAGGGAGGGTGGGGCTGGGATAGGGTGATAGGGATTGTCACAGGTAGTGAGGAAGTTAGGTCACGTGTAGGTAGCGTGGGTTGCCGCGGGTAGTGGTAGGGCACGTGTCAGTGGTAGGGCACGTGTCAGTAAACCGCAGGCAGCTACACAGAGCTGTTATCTCGAGCAGTGGGTGCATTAAGTTTGTTTTTTGGTTATGGCTTCATCTCCGCCTCCACCTCCGTTTACCCCGGAGCAGCTGCTATGGCTGTCTGACCACGGGGGAGACCTCCTTGGCTCTGGCTCTGGCTCCAGCAGAGTGGAGCCACCCACCGACTCCGTGTCTGGGGAGAGGCCCCCTGGCGCTTCCAGGGGATATCTAGAGGAGTCTACAACTCCCGTGGGCACCGGTGAGTCAGGGGGGCACCACGATATGGGGGGCATGATAAGGTTAGGTGCTAATGGGGATATAGGTGTTACAATAAGCATGGCCCCCCCTACTCTCTCTTATTACCCCTTGGGTAACCCGTGTGGACACTTGCCCCAAATACATCATATCTTACTGGCACATTTGCCCCCAATACATTTGATCGGAACTTACTGGCAGCTTGCCCCAAATACACTTTATCTGAACTACTGGCACGCTTGCCTCGAATACATTTTATCTTAACTAACTGGCACGCTTGCCCCAAATCTTAGTGAACTGGCACGCTTGCCCCAAATACGCTTTATCTGAACTACTGGCACGCTTGCCTCGAATACATTTTATCTTAACTAACTGGCACGCTTGCCCCAATTCTTAGTGAACTGGCACGCTTGCCCCAAATACACTTTATCTGAACTACTGGCACGCTTGCCTCGAATACATTTTATCTTAACTAACTGGCACGCTTGCCCCAAATCTGAACTGGCAACGCGTCCCGGCAATTCTTAGCCGATACTGGCAAGACGCTTGCCCAATTCTAGTGAACGGGGCAGAACGACTTGGCCCCATACACTTTATTCTGAACTACTGGTGCACGGCTTGCCTCTGAATAGCATTATCTAACAACTGGCACGCTTGCCCGGCATCTTAGTGAACTGGCGTAACGCATTGCCAAATACACTTATCTGACACGGCAAATTCTTCTCTCGATACCATTTTATCCTTAATACTGGCACGCTTGCCCAATTCTTAGTGATACTGGCTAACGCTGGCGCCCCAAATATCTACTTTATCTGAACTTACTGGCACGCTGCCTCGAATACAGTTTATCTTAACTAAACGGCGGCTTGCCCCAATAATCTGAACTGGCACGCTTGCCCCAATTCTAGCGAACTGGCATCTCAACTGCCCCAAATACACTTATCTGGCTACATTGGCCCAATATCATTTGATCAACTAATTGGCACGCTTGCCCCAAATACACTTTATCTGAACTTACTGGCACGCTTGCCTCGAATGCATTTTATTTTAACTAACTGGCACGCTTGCCCCAAATCTTAGCGAACTGGCACGCTTGCCTCGAATGCATTTTATCTTAACTAACTGGCACGCTTGCCCCAAATCTTAGCGAACTGGCACGCTTGCCCCAAATCTTAGCGAACTGGCACGCTTGCCCCAAATACATGTTGTCATAACTAGCCCGCTCGCGTGCCCCAAAGACATTTTATTGTGACGAACTGGCACGCTTGCCCCAGAGACGGCACGCTTGCCCCGAAATAAGGTTTTAGTACCTGGCTCGTTGCCTCAAAGACATTTTATTACTAAATCGCGCACTTGCCCTGAGTAAATGTCACCATTAGGTTCTGGCATGCTGGCGCCAATTATATTGTATTGGAACCATCGGGCACGTTCGCCCTCCGATTACACGCTAGGGTAGTTAACTGGCACGCTCGCCCCAGATAAGGTTTAGCTGGCACATCTCGGCCAAAAACTCGTTAGTCAGAACTGCCTGGCATGCTGGCCCCCAGTCTGATATATCTGGCGCACCGGCTTCAGATATTCTCGGGTTCGACTTGCTGGGCATGCCTGTCCCAAAGACCTATTAGTCACACTATCTGGTACACTTGCCCTATATACATCCTCTGGCACGCTGGCACCGACGGCATGTTAGCCCAGCTGTGTGGTAATCATGCCCAGGTCCGCATTGCATGACCACCCCCATCCCCCCTCCACCTGGAGTGGCATGGTCACTTCAATTTCTGTCCACACGGGTAGCCCACCACATTGTGACCCGGGCTAGTCCCATTTTAGTGGGTTATGACTGTCATTACAGGTTTTACCATACCTAGTGCACATTCCGTACTGGCAGACCTGCCAACCTTCACCCCAACAGCTGGGGTAGGGTCTCCAGGGCTAGATCTGCTGGCATCAGCGGCTCTGGCGCCCACCAGTGTTGGGGACACCGGATCCCTCCTGAAACCCGGCCCATTCAACCCGGCCGCCTCGCTCTCAAAGAAGGTCACCAAGAGAATCCTGGAGCTCGAATATGTGGAGATGGCCGAGGTGACCGCGGACACCATACCAGAGACGGTTCCAGGACGTCCCCAGCCTCCAAGCCGGCCACCAATCACTGATATCTCCCAGTGGATCGAGCGATTCTCACTGATGGCGGCACTGGTGGCGGCGAGGTTCCCTCACAAGGCCCCAGAACTCTTTGCTTACCAGGCCATGATTGTGAGGGCGGAAAGGAACTATGAGGCGGGCCGGTGGGTCACCTATGATCGCCAGTTCAGGCGGGAAGCACTCGCCAGGAAGGACCTGAACTGGTCCATCCCAGACCCACGCCTGTATAGCGAGGCTTTCACGGGCAGGGCGAGATCCATTCCCCGGTGTTCATTCTGCCTCCAGGATGACCACCTGACTCAACAGTGCCCACAGAATCCTGACCAATTCTGGATGTCCTGGCCTATGGGGGCGATGCCATGGCGGAAACCGTTTGGTGGGCAAGGCCCATCAACTGCCTCATCTGCTCGTCCGGCCAATCGCTCCGGCGAGCTCTGCCGGAGGTTCAATGGCGGCCGCTGCCGATTTGCGTCCTGCCGGTTTGCGCACAGTTGCAGACTCTGTGGGGGGTCACACCCAGCGGTTGCCTGCCCCCAGGGGAACCTGCGCCCACGATCCCCACTCCATCCAACGGCTCCAGCCAGGGGTACATGGCCCATGACCAGACGCCAATAGGTCCCGGGGTGAACTGAAAACAATTTAGGAAACCGTGTCGAACATCACATTATTGTTGTATTGGAGCATAAATGATTCTATTAAATTGATTGTGTCACGTACAAGGGGCTTAGGGTAGTTAGGAGGTGCGGTACAGTGAGGGATGGCAGAGGTAGTTGGGGTGGTGTGGAAGGGGGGAGGGGGGGGGCAGGGGGATAGTGATTGTTTGTAGTTTCCACCCAATAGGGTGTGACGGCCTACCGTGGCCCCCTTAAAATCGATTCATGTGCTATTAATTTCTACCAGGGTGGGCTGGTTTTGTTTTGTTTTTGTTTTTACTCCGATTGCATGTGTCACCATGGTTGGTTGTTGCCTTCATCTGTAGGCTGGGATGATCTTTACATTTACACTGCCGATCTCCTGACGCTGGACTTTTGCCGTCCCTCCACCGAGCACATATACGATGAGCTGGCCGTTGTGAGTACCCTCCTGAAGGTAGATGCGTGGGAGGCAGCCCTGGTGCACCACCCTGACAGGGCGTTTGTGAGCTACATCATTCGTGGTCTCGGTGAAGGCTTCAGGACAGGTTTCCAGTGGGGGGCCCCGCTGGAGTCAGCCACATCGAACATGCTGTCCACGAGGCTCCGGCCAGGTTTGATTGAGGAGTATATCTCCAAGGAGTTGGGCAAGGGTCGAATGATTGGTCCACTCCCTATGTCATGGAGACCCATCATCCACTTGAATCGAGTCGGATTGGTACCCAAGGGCCACAATTCAGGGAAGTTCAGGCTCATTACGGACCTGTCGTTTCCACATGGAGCCAGCGTGAACGACGGTATCAGCCCGGATCTGGTGTCACTGTCATACATTGCGGTGGATGATGTCGCGGCAATCGTGCAGGAACTGGGCAAAGGGTCCTTGCTAGCGAAGATGGATATAGAAGCAGCATATCGGCTCATTCCAGTCCACCCCCATGACAGGGTGCTGCAGGGCATGGAGTGGGATGGTAGGATCTATGTTGACCCCTGCCTACCTTTTGGGTTGCGGTCGGCTCCGAAGATTTTTAATGCAGTGGCAGATGGCTTGTGTTGGTGCCTTCATCAGGCTGGTATCCAGTTCGTACTGCATTACTTAGATGATTTCATCATAGTAGCCCCACCAGACTCGGATGAATGTGCGAGGTCTGTAAGGATCCTCGAGGAGACCTGTGCCAAACTCGGAGTGCCGATGGCTCCTGGGAAGAGTGAAGGGCCGTTGACTTCACTGGTATTCCTTGGTATTCTGGTGGACACAGTGGCAGGAGAACTGCGCCTCCCAGAGGGGAAGTTACAGAGGTTGAAGTCCCTTCTCCGGCATTGGGGTGCAAGGCGAGCATGTCGCCTCAGGGAACTGGAGTCATTGGTCGGACTCCTCAACCATGCCTGCAAGGTTGTCTGATCAGGGCGATCATTTTTAAGGAGACTCCTCGATCTACTCCACCAGACTGGAAACCGGCCAGAGGGTCACAGTATGATCCGTCTCAGCAATGCGTGCCGTGGGGACATCGCATGGTGGGAGGAGTTTGTGCAGAGCTGGAACGGAGTGTCATTCTTGCAATCGCCCCTCTCGCTGCCCACAGTGGAGTGCACAACTGATGCCTCTGGTTCCTGGGGTTGTGGGGCCTGGCACAATGCCAGCTGGTTTCAGGTGGCCTGGGACAATCGGGCACACGCCTTCTCAATTGCAGCGAAGGAGTTGGTGCCAATCATTTTAGCATGTGCAGCATGGGGGAAGGCATGGTACGCCCGCCAGGTCCGATGCTGGTGTGACAATCAGGTGGTGGTGTCAGCCCTTCGCTCACGGTCGAGCAAGGACCAGGGAGTCATGCACCTCATCAGGTGCGTTGTGTTTGTGGAGGCCCGGGTGGGTTGTCACCTAGTTGGGGAATATATAGAAACATTCAATAATGACTTGGCAGATGACCTCTCTCGCAATAACCTTGTGTCTTTTCTGTCAAAGGTCCCATCAGCAGACAACCACCCAACGCCCATTTCACCCCAGCTGCTCGATCTCCTACTGAACCCTCAGGCAGACTGGGTGTCCGAGCAATGGCGCAGTCGGTTCAGCGCTATTTTCAGCAGGGACTGGCTCCATCCACCCACAAGACCTATGAAGCTGCAATGAAGCGCTTCCATGGGTTTTGTGAGCAATTCAACGTCGTCAACCCCTTCCCAGTGTCTGAGATGCTATTGTGTAGTTTTGCGGCATTTCTCGCGGATCAGGGCCTGGCGCCACAGACAGGGAAGAGTTATCTAGCTGCCGTGAGAAATATGCAAATTTCGCTGGGACTACCTGACCCCCGTGACCAATCCTCCATGCCGATGCTGAAGAGGGTGCAAGCCGGCATTAAGCGGGTGAGGGCGGTGTCGGGAGCGCCCTCACGCAATCGCCTACCCATCACAGCTACAGTGCTGGAGCAGATTGGGGCGCACTTGGCAGCTACAAGCCACCTTCACAAGGAGCTGCTGTGGGCAATATCGTGCACTGCGTTCTTCGGGTTTTTCAGATTGGGAGAGCTACTCCCAGCATCGACCAGGGTGGAACAGGACACAGCGGTGATCAAATGGGGTGATGTGGCGGTTGACAGTCGCGAGAACCCGAGGATGGTCCGAGTGCACCTTCGACGGTCGAAGTGTGACCAGTTTGGTGTGGGGGCAGACATCATATTGGGGCGGACGGGTCGATCCCTTTGCCCGGTCACAGCGGTGCTGCAATATTTGGCCATCCGTGGTTCGAGGCCTGGCATCTTTTTCTGTCAACCAGATGCCAAGGCGGTGACGAAGGCCTGGTTCACAGAGCAGCTGCGCTCTGTTCTCTCTGCAATGGGTCTGCCTCGGCAGCTGTATGCAGGTCACAGCTTCAGAATTGGTGCGGCGACCACAGCGGCAATGGCAGGGGTGGAGGACGCTACGATACAGACCTTGGGCCGATGGCAAAGTGCAGCATACCTGCAGTATGTGAGGATGCCGAGTGACCAACTGGCCAGGCTATCTTTAGTTCTGGCGCAGAGCACTTAACCAGTTAGCTGTGTATTTTATTGTGTATTTTCGGATGTCATAATGATTTAAATGTTATAATATTCTTAGTCCTTTACCTAACAACTATTGCCTTGGGGGGATAGGGCCGTAAACGGCCTTCTTGGGGGGATGTAAGCGACCCCTGATCAGCACCAAATGGGGCGGGGTTACCCAAGAATTACGTCATCAGGGCTCGCCACACCTCTATCCCCCTCAAGGCTGTTGGGGGGCACCAGCTGACGTTATGCCACAGCAAGGGCGCCACCACTAGCCTTGTGTAAGCCCGGTCTGCCAAACCCTAGGTAAGATTACGTGAGGTAAGTATGGGGTATTCAGGTGATTAGACCAAGCGCAATTAGACCGAGCGCAACGGAGTTAAATGTAGTTTAAGGTAGTTAAACGTAGTTAACGGAGGGGAGCGTACACGCAGCAATAGGGAGGGTGGGGCTGGGATAGGGTGATAGGGATTGTCACAGGTAGTGAGGAAGTTAGGTCACGTGTAGGTAGCGTGGGTTGCCGCGGGTAGTGGTAGGGCACGTGTCAGTGGTAGGGCACGTGTCAGTGGTAGGGCACGTGTCAGTAAACCGCAGGCAGCTACACAGAGCTGTTATCTCGAGCAGTGGGTGCATTAAGTTTGTCCCACCTCCAACCCCTGCATTCCACCAGTAGGTAGTTTCTTAAAATAGTGTTCTCCATCCCTTACGGATGTGATACCGGGTATGGGGGGGGATGTAAGCGACCCCTGATCAGCACCAAATGGGGCGGGGTTACCCAAGAATTACGTCATTAGGGCTCGCCACACCTCTCTCCCCCTCAAGGCTGTTGGGGGGCACCAGCTGACGTTATGCCACAGCAAGGGCGCCTCCACTAGACTTGTGTAAGCCCGGTCTGCCAAACCCTAGGTAAGATTACGTGAGGTAAGTATGGGGTATTCAGGAGATTAGACCAAGCGCAATTAGACCGAGCGCAACGGAGTTAAATTGTATTGGGGTCGTTTGATTTGAATTTGCATTGGTTTTCTTCCTGCAGGTTGCCAAATCTGAATTCACATCTCATTATTAGTAGTAGAATATGTAATGACATGTAAAGGGGGAAATGATGATTGGTAAAGGGTAAAGAATGGTACTCCTTCTGGAATGCGCGCGCGTTTAAACGACGACGATACGTATTCAGGATTTCCATAGACTACATCTTAGAGTTGCTCGCTCGCTTCGCTCGCTCACCAATTACTGAGAATTATCTTCATGTGATACTATGTAATTCCCACTTGGAGAATATAATATGTTGGTTGAGTGTGCAACTTTTTTTTGTTATTGTTGTTGAAAGCAGAGAAGGCAAACTTCAGTATTTGGATAAGTTGTATCAGACTTTTCTTTTTGCCATTTTACAATAATTTTTCTTCTCTGTCCTGTTGGTCATGAATAATGATTGTGAATTAAAAGGTTCCTGCCCTGATGTCTCCACTGCTCGATCCTGGCTGGCAAGGTACCAAACTACAGCTAGCTACACACTCCCAATTCAACAACAGTTCGATTTCATGGAGGACTGATTATTTGAGCATTACTACAACAATCAATCAAACTGAAATAAAGCCACAATCATGATAATGAATAATATTTAAATGTCCACCATCCTCATGATAATAAATATATTTAAATGTCCACCATCCTCCCCCTAAAGATCAGATATAGTATAGTAATGATAGTACTTGCAGGGACTTTCCCCAATATAAGGGACTTTCCCCAATATAATGGATAATGATAATAATAATGATAATAATACAAATAATTGCATATCATGTAATGTGTGCAAATGGATACACTTTGTATCAAACCCACCCACACCACTGGGTCAGCAACAGCACCTATGTGTATCTAAACGCCCCATTTTTAACAGTTCTGGACAAGTTCTACTCCTTCGATATGATCAGGCAAGATATCGAATCATAAAATGTGCTAATTAACCGATTCTGGACAGGTTCCTTCGATATGATCAGGCAAAGATGTCGAACAATAAAATTATGCTAATCAACCGATTCTGGACAAGTTTCTCTCCTTCGATATGATCAGGTGAAGATGCCAAGCCATAAAATATGCTATTTAAGTGATTCTGGACAGGTTCCCCTCCTTCGATATGATCAGGTGAACATGTCGAACTGTAAAATATGCTAATTAAGCGATTCTGGACAAGCCTATGAATAAGTAAAGTGGTTACAAGTTTATGACAGGTTTTGGGTGTATTTATAGAATTTTAAAAGATCCGTTAAGTTTTTACTTCAAGAAATACTCAAAGATTGCTTGACATACAGCTTGTTTCCCCTCTCTTTAACTCATGGTTTCAACTTTACACCCACCTCACCACTATCTTTGTGAAGTAGGTAGTTAGGGTTGGAGATATTTGATATTGAGAAGGGTTTTTTCTTCTGGACATTAGGGAGGGGGTACAGAGAAAGATGAATTTGTAATGAGATGATGTTAACCTCTTTCCAGAGAATACAAACATGTGAGAGTAGTTAATATGGTTGAGGCATTTTTTAACATGAACATGTATCATTTACAAGTACCCGTTGCTAAACAGCTATACATGTATTACTGAGAGAAGTCTTATGGTCTATAACTATCATGTAACTCCCACATGGAGCAAATAGCTGTAAGGCTACGATGCACATTCCTTCAGCATTATTATTTTGTGCATTACCTAGATTTTTTTTCACTCTCACTTTTTTCTTCTTATAGATTGATTGTTGGGCACCTAGGAGGTGAGAAGAGAGAGAGCTCATCCTGTCAAGTGCTCCGAACTCCGAATAACCAGAAAATATTGGAATGGGTCGAAGATACAGGATTCCAAAATGTGATCTGGACAGATAGAGCATGCCATTTAGCTGGAAACACACCAGCAATTCCGCTACCGCAATAAAAGGGAAACCACCACCTTGAAATGAACTGAGGTGTGTGTGTGTGCGTGTGTGTGGCCAACTATTTATTTCTTGGACAATTATTTCATCTCTCTTTTTCTTAGTCTCCTTCATCATTGCTAGAATACTTGTATTCTTAGATTGTGTTGTAATAATGTTTTCAATTATTATTTTATTGTAAGTATGCTCATAATCGTCCCATCTCGTGTTATATAGAGCCAAGCACGCTAAGAAAGTACACATGTAGGCAGGAATTTCTTGCAATAGAGCTATGGTGATTTGCATCTTTGAAGGAATAATTGACAGAATTTGGTACTTCTAAATTATTGAGTGCAACCTACTGTATTCATTACCTGTTGGTCATCAGATAATGAGCCCAAGCACATTTCAGGACATGCCAAGATGTTTCCCACAAACAATATTATTAATAGGATCTCCCAGAATCTCCCACTGCCAAGTGACATTCTGTGTATTCATTATTCATAGTACTGTGGTTTACCCACTGCTCTGTACAATCAGTGTCTTGTGGTATTTAGGTTTCCTGTTGTACCACAACCAGTGATATGTGTATAGCTATTCAATTCAGTGTGACATAGCCTGATTTCCACTGATAAGTTCCTCTATCCATTCACATTTTGGTGGTGTCATGGGCTGTTGGGGTGTGGCGTCAATCTGTGGAATAGAGTAGGCCCCACCCACTATCTGCAGCTGTGGGGGGCTTTTGGCTAGCCCAAATTGTAATTATCAAGGAAGTTAATTAGTGCTAATTGGGTCATGCCCGCTGATTATTGGGCTCCATGCCCCAACAGCCCCTGACACCACATCCAACTGGATGGAGACCTAGGTTTCCAGATGTCCATGATTTGGACCTGCATTGCTCACAAAGGTGAACGGTTGGTAGGGGTGGGTGGTGGACAACAGAGAGTGCTGTTGCTGCTTGTACGTGCATTCTGAATAGTCTGAACCTTGCCACGTGTTGCATAGTGCGCTTCATTACAAATTCCCACGAGGCTTGTATCCGCGCTACGCTACCCAGTCCTTCTGCCTACCCCACCCCTCGCAATGGCTAAGCCCCTTGCTAACCCCGTATAACTACATTAAATTACATAGAGAAAGTTATGAAGTTGAAGTTGTAAATTATTTTTTAAGTTGTGATTCAGTGCTTATTCGATAGCAAGTTAAAACTATTAGTAATAATGCAAGATCATCACATACGCTACCAATATAAAATTTGTGGCATGAACTGAAGGAGTATCTGCAGAGCAAGGTGAAACCTCTAACAGAGGATGAGCTAGTGGAAGGAATAAGTAGGTTTTGGCTGACTATGGACAAGAACAAGTGCAAAAAAATTACTTGAGACATTTACAGAATAGACAGCCTAAAATTGTTGTTTATGGTCTTCAAAATAGTCAATTTCTTCCATGTTGCAATCTGCAGAATGACTTGAACACAGGCCTTTCAATGCAAATACCTTCAAATTCTATTTGCCATTTCTAAATAGAGAGGGAAATAATTAGAAATAGTTTGCTTTGTTACAAGGAACTCCTTTAGTTGTTTGGTCCTTCTCTCATCTGATCACATCAGAATAAAATCCTATATAGTTGAATATGAGACTTCCTTTAAGGAACTCCAAAATCTTCTTGAGCTACGCAAACAACAGCTGTTAGGAGAGGTCAACAGAAACCTCTGTGATCCTCTGTGATTGCTCTGTTGCGTAAAGCATATAGCTATTACAAATAGCGCATTAATGGTAACTTAACCACCGACACTAATTTGAATAGGAAATGAACTCTAGTATATTTGCAAGACCCAGCTGCATCTGGTAACATCCAGTGACAACCTAATTCAAAGGGGTATAATATAAACACTTAGAGTTGCTGGATGATAGAGTAGTGATCTCTAAATCAAAGGATTTTATCTCGCAGAGTATGGGACGGGGTAGACCACCAAGAGAAAAATAAAACATGACAGCAAAGTACAAAATGACATACATACGTCCACACATTACACAATAATACCCCCAATATTTTATTGTGTTACCATTGATAGTGTCTCGTTCGCTTTACTCGCTTGCCAATAATCATTTCAATATAAAATCTTTGTAGTAGTTCACGATGGACAAGTCCTTAGAAGAACACACACATGGACTCACTCGATGGTACAATTCTGTGGTGTGTTGTGTGTGTGTGTGTGTGTGTGTGTGTTATGTGTGTATCTCTGGACTATTGAAAAGATACATGGTTGAAAATGAAATTTGTGTTATTCACACAATGGCAAAATATTTGTTGTTGACGCAAAGACAAGACCTGCAGACTGAAAGTGTTCACAATATGCAGACAATAACTTGCATCGCTGAGATGGTGAGATCTCACTATAATAACATTCGGTGGTTTTGTGGTGAGTCTCCCGCCAAGTGCCCGCCAACTGTAGGATAGGAATGTTGACATACATCACATGATCCAATGTGATAAGATTAGGCCTCGCCCAAATTGAACCAGTTGTTTGACTTATCATCACTTGCTATAATAGAACCTATTACTCTTCTAGACTTTTAACACTTTTTGATATACAACTAGGTAAAATGGCAGTAGGTGTAGATGTTGTGGAGAAGAATCTAGAAGACCTGGAGAAGGAGATCACTTGTGCTATCTGCCAGGATCACTACACAGATCCCAAGACTCTTCCTTGCCTGCACTGCTACTGCAAGCAATGTATCCTCAAACTGGCCTTTAGGGTAGGCCAAGGTAAGCAATTCCCCTGTCCTGAATGTCGCAAGGACACTGTACTTCCTGAGGGAGGTGTGGAGGAGCTTCAGTCAGACTTCAAATTAAACCGCTTGAAGTCCATGTACCTCAAACACAAGAAAGCTCTGAGTAAGCAAGTCACCTGTGAGATTTGCAATGCTAAAGCTATAGCAGAAGCCTTTTGTCACCAATGTGATAAGTTTGCGTGCAAAAATTGCATCCATAACCACTCAGTAATGACAGCAGTCTTCGAAGGACATGAATGTGTGCCTATTGAACAGCTTCAGATATTACAAAGTGAACAGCTTCTTCCTAAACATCCTGAGCCTAAGAAATGTAGTGTTCATAAGAAAAAGTTGAAAATATTTTGTTTTGACTGCAACAAGCTGATCTGTCGAGACTGCACTGTGAAGGATCACAGAGACCACAACATAGAGTTCAACAATGTAGCCGCAGACGACAAAAAGAAACAACTCCTTGAAATGCTCAAACCTCTAAAAGAAGTAAAAGAATCTCTGTCTCAATCCATCAAAGATGCAAATAAGCTGAGAGTGAGATCCAAACCCAGCAGAAAGAAATGACTCACAAAATAGAGACTTCCTTTGACAACCTTCACAAGATTGTTGAGCTGCGCAACAACAGCTGCTAGGAGAGGTCAACAGAAACACTGAAGACAAGATCAAGAACTTAAACACACAAAAGGAGAAATTGTCCATTGCTAGTGCAGAAGTTTGCAATGTGATCGACTACACAGAACAGAGTGTTAAATTGTGTTCTGATGATGAGGTTATGAGCATGCACATTGAAGTCATGAGCAAAATACAAACACAGATTACCGAAAGTGACAAACAAAAAACGGATACTGAAATATCGGAAAAGGCAGACTTGATAGTTGAGGTGGACTGTGCAGAGGCTGTACAACAGTTCTGTGAGGAGAATACCTGGGTAGCAAATAATACTATAGTAGACATGCTGGAAGTCAAAGAAGTTCCAAAGACGATGGAGGTTGGTGAGGAAGTCAAGTTTACAATACAAAACAAGTCTGGGAAAAAAAATTCTGCTACAAATTTGAAATGTCAGTTTCAGTGCTTAGACACTGCAGAACTTTATTCAGCCAAGACAAATGTGATTATTGCAAACGAATATGAAATCACATACACACCCCCAGTGCGTGGGCAATACAAACTTACTCTTAGTGCCTATGACCACCCTGTACCAGGCAGTCCCTTCACCATTGTTGCATACTTAAGTCCAATGAAGTTGAACTGTCCTACAAAAGTTTGGAATAATGTAACGAGTCCATTCAGTATTGCAATAAACTCACACAAAGAGACTTTTGTTGTAGAATACAATAAAGCAATTGCAGTATTTAATGAAGAAGGAAACAGAATAAGATGTACTATTCAGAGTTCACTCAAAATGAAGCAATTGCGCAGTTTAGCTGTTGATCATGAAGACAATGTCTATTATATTGGACAATTATCAAGTAAGATAGGGAAATGTGATCGCTACTTCAAAAATATCCAAGTACAAAAAGGCAAAAAATTCCAAGGATTAGGCCATTGTGACATAACAGTAGTAGGAGAAGAAGTACTTGTCACGGAAAGGAATAACAAAGGCCAGATTACAGTGTATGACAGAGATCTGAACTTTGTCAGGCGTATCTCTACTATCCATATGACTATGCTACGCCACATGTGTCCTGATCCCCATGGAAACCTGTATGTCAGCAAAAGTGATAATACAATAGTTGTCCTTGACATGAAAGGAAATATCCTTAACACTTTTAATCATGTCCAGAATGAAGTCACATTATTGAAAGATCCATGGATGGTGCATGTGTTTGGTCACTATGTGTATGTGGCTGACGATGACTTACAGAAGACAGTCGTGTTCACCGAAGACGGCAAGTACATTACCACATTTGGTTGCTACGGACCACTGCACATTAATAACGATGGAGTGGTGTTCTCCTGTAACCTTAGTCACGGTGTGAATATTTATTAGCTTCATGTTACTTCTATTTGTTATATTTTCAATTTAATAATAAAAAAAAAAAAGTTCTAGCAAGTATCCCACAACACAGTGGTGCCTGAATGACTATCTTTCGCTAATTAGGAATGCAGTAGCATAAGGTGTTTTTACCATTAGCTTCAGTTACACTAGTACACTTCACCTTTCTTGATCCATGCATGTATTCATGAATACACATCATGTGTGAATACACACATGACCATCATCGACAGCACCAATGACCCTTTACCCACCCCACTCAGCGTCATAAATACACATACCACCGTTGGTGCTAATACTGATGATGCTTTACCAACCCGCCTAAGCTCCACTGTCATCATCGCTTTTATCAGGGTTCATCATAACTAGTGATGTGCTTGAGCACAAATGGCGAGCGAGCCTAAAGACTATACTATCTTTATAGACTTCTAACACTGAAGCTACTGAAAATAAGGTCCAGTTTTTAAATTATGTATACATGGTAAAGAGATTTCAGTGCCATAGTAACAACTCGCTGCAACTGTTTGAATTTGAAAAAAAAAACCAAAAAACAATACACGTTATTCAAATGTTTTCTTTGTGATGTTCTTTAGCTAAGTAGTGGCTGTAACGCGCAATGATTTCACACAACTGGACATACCTACATGAGACTTACGTTCGTGGTTAGTCTATGCATTTTCAAGTAAATACTGTTGCGCACGGCTTATAACCATGACAAAGAGTGCATTGAATTACCACCGACACTAACTTGAAACGGAACTCCCTTAAGTTTTCAAGTTTTAACTGCACTCGCAGAAGAATTCAAAACGGTAAACAATTCAATTTCTAGGGTGATACGGGTAATGATCGATACACCAGAGGATTCTGTTTAGCGAAGTTTGGGACAGGGTCAACCACCGAACTAACACAAAAACGTGAGGGTCAAAGTACAAAAATGACATACGTACATCCAAACATATATATAAACAAATATCCCCGATTTTCAATTGAGTTACCCCTGATAGTGTCTCACTCGCCAATAAGTATATGACTGTGAAAAAAATCACAGCCATTTTAATAAATTATACTTTAAAAGTGGCTTGAGCATTGTTTTGAGAGCAACATTGCTTACGGTACTCAATTACCTTTGCACCTAGCTGTCTAGCTCCCTTTGCTGTGAGCATACTACTGGATGCCCAACTACATGAAACTAGTTAGCTAGTCAGGTGACCAATACTGGCTGGAGTAACATAGAGACAGCTGTAAATAGGGTAAAACAGCCAACTACAGATTCTCAAGGAGGGGGTTATTTAACCTTAATGGGTGGAACTCAACCAGGCTATTTGGATTACAAGGTATTTTGGATTAATGTGTTTCAGATTACTTAGGTTCTATTGTATGTACATTGAGATTTGCCTGTATCATGGCAATCTTCAGGTTCTCGAACCATAGCTTCACTCCTAATACGTATGTTTGTAGTAAGATGTGATTTCCACAGTGAAAGAGACAACCACTCCCACTCTCTAAAATGATTCTATATAATAATACACTTATCTGTCTGTAACGACAATGATGTGTGTATTATGAATAATTTAATAGCTGGACCATATACTAGATAATCCAAACTTTTCACTAATCTGAACACCCTTCAGTCACTTAGTGTTCACAACACTGAGGTTCTACTGTATGTAAGTATATAGCTCGAAAATGTGAAATAATTACGACAAGAAAATAAGCACCTAAGATGCGAATCTTCAGCACTACTATATCATAGCTATTACAAAATCATTTCTCAGATATAATGTGCTTGGGCACATACGTACATAATAAATCAAGTATAAATAGCTCAGTAGATGTAAATGCAGTCTTAACTAAAAAAAGCTAGGCAATGGACATTCACAAGTTCCTCCAATCCGAAGCTCTAATTCCAGCTCTCAGTAAATTCATTTAACTATTGTACTGGACAATTTAATCAGCCGGAATTCTTTACTTCCGTTTCCAGAAAAAGCTAGTCAAATTTTTGCCAAGATGATTGTAGCCTTTTGCACTGGGAGTAACACCCCTCATTGTCACGTCGTAATCATGTGAGCGAATAATTTCTTGCTTATCGTCATAGTTTTGCTTTATGCTGCCTCCTTCAATGCTCAAGAGGTCACAGAATGACTGACTAACTGACTGACTGACTGATGGTACTAAAACCCACACGCATGCACGCTGAGGGTTATAACATTATGTTAAGTAGAAAACCAGGAGATACTGACCTATACATTTTTTTTAAGAATGGAATATCATAGTGGATTGTGGAAAATTATATTTATACTGCTAGCCAATGGCTATTCTATGGAACTTTGTTACTACATATGGTAAGGTGCACTTTAAATAAAGCGGCAATCTCTCCATTACTAGCGCTGACCTTATATTTGTTAGGATGACATCATTCACACAAACAATAATATGGCACCATTTACAATCAGTAAGAGGTCTTCTGTTTAGCCAGCCTGTGATTGAGTACAGTAGAAGCCTGGACTAAGATGCTATGAGGAGGGACAAACACGTATTGATCTATTGTAAACACTCATTTTCCTCCAGCCTTGTGCAGGTTGTTAACCTAGAATAGAGTTCAACACGGTTATGTAATGGTGAGAATCATCTCCAGAGGCTAGGTAAAGGTTGCATTGGAGTTGGGCAAATTAATAAAAGAGGCGGGGAATGAGTTTGAGTGGTAAACCAACGTCACGACCCAGTAGTGACATGGGCAAGAAGAAAGCTGCACGTGTCCTGGTAGATTTTTTTCTTTTTTCACTTTGTTAGAATATACTTACATGGCTTAAAAGCAATGTGACACGTGCTGGGCCAAATGTTTAGGATTTATTCTAAAGTTTCACCCCTTCACACCACTCAATGAGACGGAGGGGTGAGAGCATAGGCTCAGTACTACCAGCAAACCATACATAATCAGAAGGTTGTGGCCTTGGAAGAGCGTGGCTGTATATGGAAAGGGGGTTAAGGTTAGTAGATCACAATAACATATGGTACAGGGTCATCACTACAAATGTTGCCAGAATGGCTGAGTGTACGGAGCTTGTTATGAGATTGGAAAATAAATGGAAGGGTTTCAGACAGTGCAATAGCAAGCCTTCAAATATTCTGTTCTTCAGTCTTAAAGGAATTTATTATCATCACAACAATAGTAACTAAAGGATGGTCCAATAGCCCAACTTGAAGTGAAAATAATAGCATCTGTGAAATTCAGGGATCTATAATACTGAGCAGTTAAAACAAAATAATTAAAAAAAGCACCAGATTTACTGTAAATACAGCATTTACAGAGGTCCATAGACTTATGTTTCCCTGAAGTAATATTATCTGCAACTTTCACATGAGGGAATCGTGTAGAATCACGACACACTAGTTTAGTTTTACTACGCATAGTTACACACATGTGACACACTCACCAGCACATGTTCATCCGAGGCTGCCAATCCCCACTGGTGCAGGATCTTCTCTATGTCTGCTATAAACCTAATACAAAAGAAGTAATACGTGAATACTGAGTACTACCACAGACAGTTAAAAAGTTTAGACAAAATAACCTTACTTTCTGACAAAAGTGAAGTCTTCTTGATAACAACAGTAACGACTTTTGAAATTAAAAAAATGAGATATGCAATGGTAAAATGTTACTATCTGTAATATTTGCCTATTCCAGACAGTACCACCACAGTGAACTGAAACTCTGTCACTAGCTCACAATGCCCTGATTCCTTCACCTAACCTTGTGCACTAAGTATTAGCTAGATCAATGTATGTATATGTATTCTGTTATTCATTATATTGGTGGGTCTCACTCTTAAAGTGGCCAAGAACCGTAAAATAGCTGACTCATCAATGTAGACACAAGCATGTTCAGTGAAGGCTCTAAGTGTATTTATGACTAATGCTATCATACATTCAAGTTAATAGAATCTGCAATATTTTTGGGTCTAATGAGGCCATTCCACTCAAAGTATAGACATTTGAGTTTTCATTTATTCTTTAGAGTTTAAGTTACTCTAAATAGTTACCTCAGTAAGAGTTCAAGTATAACTATGGCTAAAAGTTAAAAAAAAAATGTGCCAGAATTACTCGTGCACGTACAAGCCGTAGCTACTTACGTTTCCCAAGAACTTGCATTTGTGAAGTCATTTATTTCAAAAATGTCTCTGCTACCAGCTGCTGCAACCTCCATTGATTCTTCGCTCTTCTAACACTACTATCTTACAGCAACAGTTAGCTAAGAAGAAAAAAAAAGATTTTTTATTCCAATTTTACTTTCTAAATAAAGAGCAGTGTCATCATGGCTTATTAGAAAAGCTACCTTCCTCTTCTAGCTGCCGCGACTTCATAGCTCCAAAAAAAACAAAAACAAAAAACACGGAGGACAGGCCCCTTGGCAAGAAAGGCCCCTGGCAAGAGCCCCTGGCAAGAAAGGCTGTAGAGAATAGGTGTGTGCTTTATTCGTACGAGCGAGAAGAACTCTGTTGTAGTGAGAACAGATACAGGATTCCAAAATGTGATCTGGACAGGTAGAGCATGCCATTTAGCTGGAAACACACCAGCAATTCTGCTACCGCAATAAAAGGGAAACCGCCTTGAAATGAACTGAGGTGTGTGTGTGTGGCCAACTATTTAATTCTTGGACAATTATTTCATCTCTCTTTTTCTTAGTCTCTTTCATCATTGCTAGAATACTTTTATTCTTAGATTGTGTTGTAATAATGTTTGCAATTATTATTTTATTGTAAGTATGCTCATAATCGTCCCATCTCGTGTTATATAGAGCCAAGCACGCTCAGAAAGTACACATGTAGGCAGGAATTTCTTGCAATAGAGCTATAATTTGCATCTTTGAAGGCATAATTGACAGAATTTGGTACTTGTAAATTATTGAGTGCACCCTACTGTATTCATTACCTGTTGGTCATCATAGATAGTGAGCCCAAGCACATGTCAGGACATGCCAAGATGTTTCTCACAAACAATATTATTAATAGGATCTCCCAGAATCTCCCACTGCCAAGTGACATTCTGTGTATTCATTATTCATAGTACTGTGGTTTACCCACTTCCCTGTACAATCAGTGTGTTGTGGTATTTAGGTTTCCTGTTGTACCACAACCAGTGATATGTGTATTCAATTCAATGTGACTTAGCCTGCTTTCCACTCATTAGTTCCTCTATCCATTCACATTTTGGCGGTGTCATGGGGTGTGGCGTCAATATCTGCAGCTGTGGGGGGCTTTTGGCTAGCCCAAATTGTAATTATCAAGGAAGTTAATTAGTGCTAATTGGGTCATGCTCGCTGATTATTGGGCTCCATGCCCCAACAGCCCCTGACACCATATCCAACTGGATGGAGACCTAGGTTTCCAGATGTCCATTATTTAGACCTGCATTACTCACAAAGGTGAACGGTTGGTAGGGGTGGGTGGTGGACAAAAGAGAGTGCTGTTGCTGCTTGTACGTGCGTTCTGAATAGTCTGAACCTTGCCACGTGTTGCATAGTGCGCTTCATTACAAATTCCCACGAGATCAGAAGATCTTGAACACACTCTTGAGGTTTTGTTCATATCCTGTTGCATTTGTTGCGACATTGAGAAAACCTTTCTAATAATATCTATAGCAGAGGAAGATCAAGTTATTTTGAGGTTCCTATGGCAACAAGCTTGACCTGAACATCCAGGTTTTTCGAATCTCTTGAGTTGTATTCGGAGTGTCCTCAAGCCCATTCCTGCTCAATGCCACAATAGACAATTCCCTAAAGCAGTTTTCCAATTTCATGCCTGACCTAGTCACCCTCCTGCACCAATCTATTTATGTGGATGATACTGTGGCTGGTGCAGCAAATGTGAATGAAGCAATGGAATTGTATGAGGATTGAGTAGTCCACCATACTCCTCCCCTCTGTTGTGGTGGGTGGGGCAACAGTGTCAATATCTCCAGCCACTACCAGAGTCATGACAACTTCATTCCCACATAAGCCAATCTGTCTGTCTTGCAGTGCTGTCTTCCTGAGTCATCCTAAAAGTCATGTGACATTATAGACAAGAAAAGAGGGTAAGAATTAATACTAAGCATGGCTGCATTTTTTATTAGGGCTAAAGTGCAATTGATTATCTATATATCCACTTCATCTACCTCCAAATATATAAGCACTCTGGACAATTATATATAATACTTATAGCACGAGTCTGAGTACAATATGGGAAAATATTTTATGAGCACGCAAAATATTTTCACGAGCCGAAGGCGAGTGAAAATATGGCGTGAGAGTAAAATATCATTCCCATATTGTACGACGAGTGTAATAAGTGATTTATTGCTTCTTTGAAATTTTTCTCAACCGGTTACAATACAATTTTCATTGATTTTACTCGCTACGCGCGCGCTACAAGGAGCGTTCAATAACAAGCGTACAATATGGGAGAATACAGAACGCTCGCGTGATGCGGAAATATTCAAGAAAAAATATCAAAGCTGCAATAAATACACATATAATTCATACTCTTTTAAAAATCTTACTTCTTTTTCCTCTTATTGTAGCCGTATTTTAGATGTTTGCGTGATGTGTATGGGATGTGTGTATAGATCTTACAAAACTGGATTACATTTAAAAGGTTTACATAATGTTTAGAGAAAATTAGAAGCTCTCTAAACTCTCTCTCACACAATTACAATAAACTCCCACACTCATTAATTATTCTCACCACATGCATTTCCTCACATGAATACTCCTATAGTCAATGTTAAATGTTCAAGTACTTAGTAACTCTTGTCTATTTTGTTTTAGTCTGTTACTTTCACTCTATATTTAACTTGCTAACTCATGACATAACAGTGGGTTGTGAATATGACAGTGATTTAATATATCAAAAAGCACTCGGGACAGCACCGAGTTCCAAGCTACTTACAGATAAGAGCCTGAAAATCAATCTCCATAATCATCTCGTTCCCGTCACTGCTACAATTATAATAGCTATATGAAACCAGCCAAAGTGAAATTGTCCTCGTTAGATTTATGCGTATTATAATTATAATTACAATTTAGCCCTACTTACTACAACTTAAAACTTCAATGGTAGTCATCAAATTAAATGAGTCTTGAATATATTCCTTTAGATTATTTAGTTCCATATCATTTTCTATGCTAAAGGTCTGAATAGCCTGAAATAGTACGTCTTATTACAATCAGGAGAAAAACACTGTGAAAGTATTCATTAGCCTTGGGTGGGAGTTTACCTTATATGGGAATGTAAGGAATGTTGTGAATATAGTTAGTGCATCACATGACCCAGTATTTAATCTTACCCAAACAGAAAAAGTACCTTTTACAACACTATTTTGATATATAACTTGGTAAAATGGCAGTAAGTCTAGATGTTGTGGAGAAGACTCTAGAAGACCTGGAGAAGGAGATCACTTGTGCCATCTGCCAGGAGCACTACACAGATCCCAAGACTCTTCCTTGCCTGCACTGCTACTGCAAGCAATGTATCCTCCAGCTGGCCCTTAGGGTAGGCCAAGGTAAGCCATTCCCTTGTCCTGAATGTCGCAAGGACACTGTACTTCCTGAGGGAGGTGTGGAAGAGCTTCAGTCTGACTTCAAATTAAACCGCTTGAAGTCCATGTACTTCAAACACAAGAAAGCTCTGAGTAAACAAGTCAGCTGTGAGATATGCAATGTTAAAGCTACAGCAGAAGCATTTTGTCACCAATGTGACAAGTTTGCATGCAAGAATTGCGTTCATAACCACTCAGTAATGTCAGCAGTCTTTGAAGGACATGAATGTGTGCCTATTGAACAGCTTCAGATATTACAAAGTGAACAGCTTCTTCCTAAACATCCTGAGCCTAAGAAATGCAGTGTTCATAAGAAAAAGTTGAAAATATTTTGTTTCGACTGCAACAAGCTGATCTGTCGAGACTGCACTGTGAAGGATCACAGAGACCACAACATAGAGTTCAACAATGTAGCCGCAGACGACAAAAAGAAACAACTCCTTGAGATGCTCAAACCTCTAAAAGAAGTAAAAGAATCTCTGTCTCAATCCATCAAAGATGTGATAAAAGTTGAGAGTGAGATCGAAACCCAGAAGAAGAAAGTGACTCACACAATAGAGACTTCCTTTGTCGAACTCTACAAGATTCTTGATCTGCGCAAACAACAGCTGCTAGGAGAGGTCAACAGAAACACTGAAGACAAGATCAAAAAGCTAGACACACAAAAGGAGAAAATGTCCATTACTAGTGCAGAAGTTTGCAGTGTGATCGACTACACAGAACAGAGTGTTAAATTGTGTTCTGATGATGAGGTTATGAGCATGCACAGAGACATGATGAGCAAAATACAAGCACAGATTACAGAAAGTGACAAACAAAAAACTGACACTGAAATAACGGAAAAAGCAGACATAATAGTGGAGGTGGATTGTTCAGATGCTCTACAACAGTTCTGTGAGGAGAATACCTGGGTAGAAAACAATACTATAGCAGAGATTCTGGATGTCACAGAAATTCCAAAGACTATGGAGGCTGGTGAGGAACTCAAGTTTACTATACAAAAAAAGTCTGGGAATGCCAAAAATCTGAAATGTCAGTTTCAATGCATAGAGACTGCAGCAGTTTATTCAGCCAAGACAAATGCCATTAGTGCAAACAAATATGAAATCACATATACACCTCCATTGCGTGGACGATACACTCTTACTATTAGTGCCTATGATCACCCTGTACAAAGCAGCCCATTCTATGTTGCTGCATATTTAAGTCCAATAAATTTGAAAAATCCCACAAAAGTTTGGAATAATGTAACCAAACCATGCAGTATTGCAATAAACTCACACAAAGAGACTTTCGTTGTAGAATGTGATACAGCTATTGCAGTGTTCAATGAAGAAGGAAACAAAATAAGATTTATTGATGTGAAAAAACTTAAACTATATAAATTGCGCCATTTAGCAATTGACCATGAGGACAATGTCTATTATATTCGACGGCTTTCAAATAAGATAGGGAAATGTGACCGTTACTTCAACAATATCCAAGTACAGGAGGTCAAAGGATGTGACCTTATTTATATAATAGCATTAGGAGATGAAATACTTGTCACTGAACGTAGCAACAATGGTCAGATTGCAGTGTATGACAGAGATCTGAACTTTGTCCGGCACATCTCTACTACCAGTAAGACTACACTACGCCACATGTGTCCTGATCCCCATGGAAACCTGTATGTCAGCAATAGTGACAAAACAATAATTGTCATTGACATGAAAGGAAATATCCTCAACACTTTTAATCGAGTCCAAAATGAAGTTACACTATTGGAAGAACCATGGATGGTGCATGTGTTTGGTCACTATGTATATGTGGCTGACGCAAACTTAAAGAAGACTGTCGTGTTCACCAAAGATGGCAAGTACATTACCACATTTGGCTGCTATGGATCACTGCACATTAATAACGATGGAGTGGTTTTCTCCTATGACTATTTTAGAGACTGTGTCAATATTTATTAGCTGTTAGAGATTTCATTTTGTTGGTAATAATCGTCATTGTTATGCACACATTATCTATTGTATCACATCATGTTATTCAGCTGTGCTACAAGTCTATATGAATTGATAAAGATTGAGTGACAATAATGCTGTTGTGATGGCTGTACCTAAAGCTAGCGTCGCGAATTGTAGAGTTATTACATTAGCTTATACATAATTTCAATTTGTTATTACATCAATTTAATAACTTACATTTGTTTATGAAGGGGTGGGGTGTGTAGTTATTTGTCAACTGTTGAAATCACTTCTTACTGGCCTTGCTATTTATGTTTGTAGCACTGCAAACATACATAGCAGAGTCAAACTATGGTTCCAGACTCAGAGGAATTCAAAGACAGGTACATATCCATGATAATAATAGAAAAAAATTACAATAAAAAATAACCAGACTGCATTGGATTAGGCAATTAACAAAAAATCTTCAGAAAATAGCAGAGAAACTATCCATTGGTAGTGGAGAAGTTCGCAGTATATGATAACTACATAGAACAGTGTGTTAAACTGTGTTCTGATGATGAGGTTATGAGCATGCACAGTGAAGTCATCAGCAAAATACAAGCACAGATTTCAGAAAGTAATGAACAAAAAACTGACACAGAATTATCAGAAAAGGCAGACTTGATAGTGGGGGTGGACTGTGCGGAGGGTCTACAACAGTTTTGTGAGGAGAATACCTGGGTAGCAAACAATACTATAGTAGACATGTTGGACTACACAGAAGCTTCAAAGACTATGGAGGCTGGTGAGGAACTGAAGTTTACGATACAAAACAATTTTGGGGGAAAATCTCTGCAATAAATCTGAAATGTCAGTTTCAGTGCATACACACACTGCAGCAGTTTAATCAGCCAATACAAATGCTATTAGTGCAAACAAATGTGAAATCACATGTACACCTCCAGTGCGTGGATGATACAAAGTTACTGCCAATGCCTATGACCACCCTGTACCAACTATAACCCTAACCATAAACTCATGAAAAGAATTTATCATTGTAGAATACGATAAAGCTATTGAAGTAATTAATGAAGATGGAAACAGAATAAGATGTATTATTGATGTGAAGAACTCAAAGTAAATGGATTGCGCAATGTAGCAGCCAGTAGCATTATAACATAAAAAAAATCATCTATTGAAGTTATATACCATTGATGAGTTAATAAATATTAACACAACTAACGTCACAGTTACAGTGAAACACCACACTATTGTTATTAATGTACAATGGTCCATAGCAACCAACTGCGGTAAATGTACATGCCGTCTTTGGCGAACATGACTGTCTCCATTAATTCCCAGTCAGCAATATATACATAGTGACAACACATGCACCATCCATGGTTGTTTCAATAATTCGACTTCATTCTGGACTCGATTGAAAGTGTTGAGGATATTTCCTTTCATGTCAAAGACAGCAATCGTTTTGCTGATATACAGGTTTCCATGGTTATCAGGATACATGTGGCGTAGCAGAGTTTTGCTGTTAATAAAGATACTATGGACAAAGTTCAGATCTCTGTCATACACTGTAATCTGTCCTTTGTTATTCCATTGAGTGACAAGTACTTCATTTTCTACTACTGTTATGTCATAATGGCCGCAATCTTGGAGATTGACCTCCTGTACTTGGACATTGTTAAAATAGCGATCACATTTCCCTATATTATTTGATAATAATTGTCCATTATAGACACTGTCTACATGATCATGTTAGATTTTTTATTTTTTTGAGGATTGAGGGTGGTGGTGGGGTGGGGGGAGTTCTTTTTAAACCGTGGAAATCCTTTCCTGCTGCGAATAATGGTGGCCCAATGACAATTAAAGAATCTGACCAATAAGAAATACAGATGCTATCGGCCAATGAAGCTGAACAACATTTCAACTTACCTATATAGGAGCAACAATACCAGAGGATGATTCTCATATTGGTTAATAACTAAACTTCAGGACTTTTTCACTAAAATACATTACAAGAGTATTGGAGTTGGGTACTGCTTCAGCAGCGTGACTGGCATAATGAATTTACTCTTTACTAAAAATAGATATTGTGAATTTGCAGAAGAAAATTAACGCTCTTTCATAGTATTCCTGCACAAAGGCATCATTTACTGCATCGCAAAATCCAGAATGTTGCCCTGTCCTAACTAATTTCTGCAGGTACTATTATTTCCTGCATGTATAGGACGGATAAAAAAAATTGATTTTTGTTGCTCTGAGACATAATTTGCAGCAAGTTATGAATTCAAACAGTAACACAACATGCAATCTCGTGTAATCATACTATTATTGTGTTGCCAACCATTACCCATTGTTTGATGTCCTACATGCATGTTATGCAAATATTTTTACCTAGCCCTATTTCATTCAACAAATTGTGGAACACAAATTCCAGTTGCTAGGGACTTTTTTTTCTTAATGTTAGAGCTGTAACGGAGCCTATAGAGTACTGCTAATTGATTGTTGTTTTTTAATAGAAAGAAAGAAAGAAAAAAAGGCTGGTCTTTGGAGCGTGTTTTGTTCAAGTTACATTCTCCTCAAGCCTCAAGTAAGTAATCCTCCCACTGTACGCAATCGTCACTGATGAGCTCATCCTTGTCAGTTAGTTCATTGTTTTCAAATTGATCGTTTTATTATATTTCTCAATTCTGCATCATGAAAGTTTTGTAGCTAAGGTCATAGTTTACCTACGTATAAAGTAAAGTTACCGTAAAGTTTGGAGTCATTAGTTTTTGAGGAACATGAATTCAAACCTCACCCGCAGGCGTGGCCACCACCAATTCAATTGATTCTCGCGGAAAGTTAATTCCCGGAGCTCCACCTTTTGGGTGCCTACTGCGACCAGTAAAAGTAAGAAACCAGTTTTCTGGCCGCCTCCCTCGCACACGGTTTTAAGCGCCACTGAACGAGTGATATTGAGCCGATAGTTTTATATAATGTTGTTCTCTTGGCATAGTCAGGTAAGGGAAGGCTTTCATCAAGCTATCTAGATGCATATTTTAGTGTCTGTATTGAGTAGTGAATCATTTTTACTTCAACAGTTTCAGTGTATCTACAGGTTTTCCGTACTTAGCAATTTCACATTATATCTGTACTTTGCTAGCTACATTCAATAAAATATTAATCTGAACTTAGCGAGCTATACCAAAATAGTATTTTGAGCTATACCAAAATAGTATTCTATATAAAATGCATTGCTATTTTATCGTAAAAAAACTATCATTGGTCATCACAATACTGCAAAATAAATAATCATGAGTAGTATATTACCATGAACATGTTTTAAAAATAATAATCCAGATTACGAGTCTTTAAAGAGGTATTACTTACCAGTCAAAACTTGGAGACCCTCTAGGAGCCACTGCTTGCTCCAAAAAACAAACAAAACTGATGAAGTCAACAAGGGAATAGAATATCAAGCAGCTGCGCTTTACAACTTAAAGATACTTCACTACTTTTTATGGTCATTTTACCTGTCAAATTTTCACTGTTTTTATCCTCCTCAAATGCTACTTGTTTGTAAACAAGTACATGGCTAGCTTGCTCCATTTGTTAGTAAGAAGCCATTGAAGTTCTGAGTGTTGCTGTGCACTTTTATGTTAGGATAAGTCAAAGAAGCCCAGCCCCCCGCACAATTTTGTGACAACAGTCCGCTAAGGGTCAACAACTAAGTATATTACTGAGAATGATCTTCATGTGATACTATGTAATTCCCACTTGGAGTATATAAATATCTGTTGGTTGAGTGTGCAACTTTTTTTTGTTATTGTTGTTGAAAGCAGAGAAGGCAAACTTCAGTATTTGGATAAGTTGTATCAGACTTTTCTTTTTGCCATTTTACAATAATTTTCCTTCCCTGTCCTGTTGGTCATGAATAATGATTGTGAATTAAAAGGTTCCTGCCCTGATGTCTCCAGTATGCTCGATCCTGGCTGGCCAGGTACCAAACTACAGCTAGCTACACACTCCCAATTCAACAACAGTTCAATTTCATAGAGGACTGATTATTTGAGCATGACTACAACAATCAATCAAAGTGAAATAAAGCCACAATCATGATAATGAATATATTTCAATGACCACAATCCTCCCCCTAAAGATCAGATATAGTATAGTAATGATAGTACTTGCAGAAGTTGTAGGGACTTTCCCCCATAGAATAATAATACAAATAATTGCATATCATGTAATGTGTGCAAATGGATACACTTTGTATCAAACCCACCCACTTCACTGGGTCAACAACAGCACCTATGTGTATCTAACTACTCCTTCGATATGATCAGGCAAACCGATTCTGGACAGGTTCTCCTCCTTCGATATGATCAGGCAAAGATGTCGAACAATACAATTATGCTAATCAACCGATTCTGGACAAGTTTCTCTCCTTCGATATGATCAGGCGAAGATGTCGAACCGTAAAATATGCTAATTAAGTGATTCCGGACAAGTTCCCCTCCTTCGAAATGATCAGGTGAAGATGCCAAGCAATAAAATATGCCAATTAAGTGATTCTGGACAAGTTCCCCTCTTTCGATATGATCAGGTGAAGATGTCGAACCATAAAATATGCTAATTAAGAGATTCTGGACAAGTTCCCCTCCTTCGAAATGATCAGGTGAAGATGCCAAGCAATAAAATATGCTAATTAAGTGATTCTGGACAGGTTAAGATGTCAAACCATAAAATATGCTCAATAAGTGATTCTGGACAAGTGCCCCTCCTTTAATAAGGTCAGGCGAAGATGTCGAACAATGAAATTATGCTAATCAACCGATTCTGGACAAGTTTCTCTCCTTCGATATGATCAGGCAAAGATGTCGAACCGTAAAATATGCTAATTAAGTGATTCTGGACAAGTTCCCCTCCTTCGATATGATCAGGTGAAGATGCCAAGCGATAAAATATGCTAATTAAGTAATTCTGGACAAGTTTCTCTCCTTCGATATGATCAGGCGAAGATGTAGAACCGTTAAATATGCTAATTAAGTGATTCTCTCCTTCGATATGATCAGGTGAAGATGCAAAGCCATAAAATATGCTAATTAAGTGATTCACGATTTGGACAAGTTCCCCTCCTTCGATATGATCAGGCGAAGATGTCCAACCATAAAATATGCTAATTAAGTGATTCTGGACAGGTTCTTTTTTTTCGATATAATCAAGTGAAGATGTCGAACCGTAAAATATGCTAATTAAGTGATTCTGGACAGGTTCCCCTCCTTCGTTATGATCAGGTGAACATGTCGAACTGTAAAATATGCTAATTAAGCGATTCTGGACAAGCCTATGAATAAGTTTATGACAGGTTTTGGGTGTATTTATAGAATTTTAAAAGATCGGTTAAGTTTTTACTTCAAGAAATATTCAAAGATTGCTTGATATACATATCTTTGTCAAGTAGGTAGTTGGGATTGGAGATATTTGATATTGAGAAGGGTTTTTTTTTTCTTCTGGGCATTACGGAGGGGGTACAGAGAAAGATGAATTTGTAATAAGATGATGTTAGACTCTTTCCAGAGAATACAGACGTGTGAGAGTAGTTAATATGGTTGAGGCATTTTATAACATGAACATGTATCATTTACAAGTACCCGTTGCTAAACAGCTATGTATATTACTGAGAGAAGTCTTATGGTCTATAACTATTCATGTAACTCCCACATAGAGCAAATAGCTGTAAGGCTACGATGCACATTACTTCAGCAATATTATTGTGTGCATTACCTAGATTTTTTTCACTCTCACTTTTTTTCCTTATAGATTGATTGTTAGGCACCTAGGAGGTGATATATAGGAAGAGAGAGAGCTCATCCTGTCAAGTGCTCCGAACTCCGAATAACAGAAAATATTGGAATGGGTCGAAGATACAGGATTCCAAAATGTGATCTGGACAGGTAGAGCATGCCATTTAGCTGGAAACACACCAGCAATTCTGCTACCGCAATAAAAGGGAAACCTCCTTGAAATGAACTGAGGTGTGTTTGTGTGGCCAACTATTTATTTCTTGGACAATTATTTCATCTCTCTTTTTCTTAGTCTCTTTCATTATTGCTAGAATACTTTTATTCTTAGATTGTGTTGTAATAATGTTTGCAATTATTATTTTATTGTAAGTATGCTCATAATCGTCCCATCTCGTGTTATATAGAGCCAAGCATGCTCAGAAAGTACACATGTAGGCAGGAATTTCTTGCAATAGAGCTATAATTTGCATCTTTGAAGGCATAATTGACAGAATTTGGTACTTGTAAATTATGCACCCTGCTGTATTCATTATCTGTTGGTCATCATAGATAATGAGCCCGAGCACATGTCAGGACATGCCAAGATGTTTCTCTCAAACAATATCATTAATAGGAGGGTTGCCACCTCCAGAATCTCCCACTGCCAAGTGACATTCTGTGTATTCATTATTGATAGTACTGTGGTTTACCCACTGCCTTGTACAATCAGTGTGTTGTGGTATTTAGGTTTCCTGTTACCACAACCAGTGATATGTGTATAGCCATTCAATTCAGTGTGACTTAGCCTGATTTCCACTCATAAGTTCCTCTATCCATTCACATTTTGGCTGTGTCATGGGCTGTTGGGGTGTGGCGTCAATATCTGCAGCTGTGGGGGGCTTTTGGCTAGCCCAAATTCTAATTATCAAGGAAGTTAATTAGTACTAATTGGGTCATGCCCCTGATTATTGGGCTCCATACCCCAACAGCCCCTGACACCACATCCAACTGGATGGAGACCTAGGTTTCCAGATGTCCATGATTAGGACCTGCATTGCTCACAAAGGTGAACGGTTGGTAGGGGTGGGTGGTGGACAACAGAGAGTGCTGTTGCTGCTTGTACGTGCGTTCTGAATAGTCTGAACCTTGCCACGTGTTGCACAGTGCGCTTCATTACAAATTCCCACGAGGCTTGTATCCGCGCTACGCTACCCAGTCCTTCTGCCTACCCCACCCCTCGCAATGGCTAAGCCCCTTGTTAACCCCGTTTAACTACATTAAACTACATAGAGAAAGTTATGAAGTTGAAGTTGTAAATTATGTTTTAAGTTGTGATTCAGTGCTTATTCGATAGCAAGTTAAAACTATTAGTAATAATGCAAGATCATCACATACGCTACCAATATAAAATTTGTTGCATGAACTGAAGGAGTATCTGCAGAGCAAGGTGAAACCTCTAACAGAGGATGAGCTGGTGGAAAGAATAAGTAGGTTTTGGCTGACTATGGACAAGAACAAGTGCAAAAAAATTACTTGAGACTTTTACAGAATATACAGCCTAAAATTGTTGTTTATGGTCTTCCTAATAGTCAATTTCTTCCATGTTGCAATCTGAAGAATGACTTGAACACAGGCCTTTCAAATACCTTCAAATTCTGTTCGCAGTTTCTAAATAGAGAGGGAAATATTAGAAATAGTTTGCTTAGTTACAAGGAACTCCTTTAGTTGTTTGGTCCTTCCCTCATCTGATCACATCAGAATAAAATCCTATATAGTTGAATATGAATTTGTGTTAGTTACACAATGGCATATGTATTTTGTGTCTAGGAAAAGGTAAGACCATACTCTAAGTGCTTACAATTTGCTGACTCAGAGCATGCAAGCCCCACTGAGATGGTGAGATCTATCCATGATAAAATTCATTGGTTTTGTGGGGACTTTCCATCAAGTGGCCAAAGGATGTAAATAAGTGCCTGAGTGTGTTGATATACATCACTTGATCTAATGGGATAAGATTAGGCCTCACCCAAATACAACTAGTTGTTTGATATCACACTTGCTATAATGGCAGTAAGTCTAGATGTTGTGGAGCAGACTCTAGAAGACCTGGAGAAGGAGATTACTTGTGCCATCTGCCAGGAGCACTACACAGATCCCAAGATTCTACCTTGTCTGCACTGCTACTGCAAGCAATGTATCTGCAAGCAATGTATCTTCAAGCTGGCCCTTAGGGTAGGCCAAGGTAAGCCTTTCCCTTGTCCTGAATGTCGCAAGGACACTGTACTTCCTGAGGGAGGTGTAGAAGAGTTTCAATCTGCTTTCATTGTGAACCTCTTGAAGTCCATATACCTCAAGTACAAGAAAGCTCTGAGTAAGCAAGTCGGCTGTGAGATTTGCAATGCCAAAACTGTAGCAAAAGCTTTTAGTCACCAATGTGTTAAGTTTGCATGCAAGAATTGCGTTGATATGCACTCGGTCATGACAGCCATTTTTGAAGGACATGAATGTGTGCCTATTGAACAGCTTCAGAAATTTCAAAGTCAACAGCTTCTTCCTAAACATCCTGAGCCTAAGAAATGCAGTGTTCATAATAAAAAGTTGAAAATATATTGTTTCTAATGCAACATGCTGATCTGTCGAGACTGCACTGTGAAGGATCACAGAGACCACGACATACGGTTCAACAATATAGCTGCCAAAGACAAGAGGAAACAGCTCCTTGATATGCTAAAACCTCTCAGAGAAGTCGAAGAATCTCTGTCTCAATCCATTAATAATGTGATTAAAGCTGAGAGTGAGATCCAAGCCCAGCAGAAGGAAGTGACTCACAAAATAGAGAGTTCCTTTAAGGAACTCCAAAAACTTCTTGAGCTACGCAGACAACTGCTGTTAGGAGAGGTCAACAGAAACCTCTGTGATCCTCTGTGAATGCTCTGTTGCGTAAAGCATATAGCTATTACAAATAGCGCATTAACGATAACTTAACCACCGACACTAATTTGAATAGGAAATGAACTCTAGTATATTTGCAAGACCTAGCTGCATCTGGCAACATCCAGTGACAACCTAATTCAAAGGGGTATAATATAAACACTTACAGTTGCTGGATGATAGAGTAGTGATCTCTAAATCAAAGGATTTTATCTAGCAGAGTATGAGATGGGGTAGACCACCAAGAGAAAAATAAAACATGAGAGCAAAGTACAAAATGACATACGTACGTCCACACATTACACAATAATACCCCCCAATATTTTATTGTGTTACCCTTGATAGTGTCTCGTTCCCTTTACTCGCTTGCCAATAATCATTTCAATATAAAATCTTTGTAGTAGTTCACGATGGACAAGTCCTTAGAAGAACACACACATGGGCTAACTCGATGGTACAATTCTGTGGTATGTGTTGTGTGTGTGTGTGTGTGTGTGGAATGTGTGTATAATGTGTGTATCTCTGGACTATTGAAAAGATACATAGTTGAAAAGGAAATTAGTGTTATTCACACAATGGCAAAATATTTGTTGTTGAGGCAAAGACAAGGCCTGACTGAAAGTGCTCACAATATGCAGACACAGAGCATGCACCACTGAGATGGTGAGATCTCACCATGATAAACATTCAGTGGTTTTGTGGTGAGTCTCCCGCCAAGTGCCCAAGTGTAGGATAGGAAGTGCCGTGAGTGTTGACATACATCACATGATCCAATGTGATAAGATTAGGCCTCGCCCAAATTGAACCAGTTGTGTTTGACTTAGCATCACTTGCTATATAATAGAACCAATTACTCTTCTAGACTTTTAACACTTTTTGATATATAAACTTGGTAAAATGGCAGTAGGTCTAGATGTTGTGAAGAAGAATCTAGAAGACCTGGAGAAGGAGATCACTTGTGCTATCTGCCAGGAGCACTACACAGATCCCAAGACTCTCCCATGTCTGCACTGCTACTGCAAGCAATGTATCCTCAAGCTGGCCCTTAGGGTAGGCCAAGGTAAGCCTTTCCCTTGTCCTGAATGTCGCAAGGACACTGTACTTCCTGAGGGAGGTGTGGAAGAGCTTCAGTCTGACTTCAAATTAAACCGCTTGAAGTCCATGTACCTCAAACACAAGAAAGCTCTGAGTAAGCAAGTCAGTTGTGAGATTTGCAATGCCGAAGCTACAGCAGAAGCTTTTTGTCATCAATGTGATAAGTTTGCATGCCAGAATTGCGTCCATAACCACTCAGTAATGTCAGCAGTCTTCGAAGGACATGAATGTGTGCCTATTGAACAGCTTCAGATATTACAAAGTGAACAGCTTCTTCCTAAACATCCTGAGCCGAAAAAATGCAGCGTTCATAAGAAAAAGTTGAAAATATTTTGTTTTGACTGCAACAAGCTGATTTGTCGAGACTGCACTGTGAAGGATCACAGAGACCACAACATAGAGTTCAACAATGTAGCCGCAGACAACAAAAAGAAACAACTCCTCGAGATGCTCAAACCTCTAAAAGAAGTAGAAAAATCTCTTTCTCAATCCATCAAAGATGTGATTAAAGCTGAGAGTGAGATCCAAGCCCAGCAGAAGGAAGTGACACACAAAATTGAGACTTCCTTTGAGGAGCTCCACAAGATTCTTGATCTGCGCAAACAACAGCTGCTAGGAGAAGTCAACAAAAACACTGAAGACAAGATCAAGAAGCTAGATACACAAAAGGAGAAACTGTCCATTGCTAGTGGAGAAGTGCACAGTGTGATCGACTACACAGAGCAGAGTGTTAAATTGTGTTCTGATGATGAGGTTATGAGCATGTACAGTGAAGTCAGGAGCAAAATACAAGCACTGATTTCAGAAAGTAATGAACAAAAAACTGACACTGAATTATCTGAAAAGGCAAACTTGATAGCTGATGTGGACTGTACAGAGGCTCTACAACAGTTCTGTGAGGAGAATACCTGGGTAGCAAACAATACTATAGTAGACATGCTGGAAGTCAATGAAGTTCCAAAGACTATGGAGGTTGGTGAGGAACTCAAGTTTACAATACAAAACAAGTCTGGGAAAACAAGTTCTGCTAAAAATCTGAAATGTCAGTTTCAGTGCATAGACACTGCAGAAGTTTATTCAGCCAAGACAAATGCCATTACTGCAAACAAATATGAAATCACATATACACCTCCAGTGCGTGGACAATACAATCTTACAATTAGTGCCTTTGAGCACCCTGTACCAGGCAGTCCCTTCACCATTGTTGCATACTTAAGTCCAATGAAGTTGAACTGTCCTACAAAAGTTTGGAATAATGTAAACAGTCCGATCAGTATTGCAATAAACTCACACAAAGAGACTTTTACTGTAGAATACAAAAAAGCCATTGAAGTATTTAATGAAGAAGGAAACAGAATAAGATATAAGAATAAGAAGTCACTAAAAGTAGATGGATTGCGCAGTGTAGCAGTTGACCATGAAGACAATATCTATTATATTGGAGAATCATCAAATAAGATAGGGAAATGTGATCGCTACTTCAACGATATCCAAGTACAGGAGGTCAAGCAACACCAAGGATGTGGCCACTATGATATAATAGTAGTAGGAGAAAAAGTTCTTGTCACAGAATTGAACAACATAGGTCAGATTACAGTATATGACAGAGATCTGAACTTCGTCCGGCACTTCTCTATAACCGGTATGACTACGCTACGACACATGATTCCTGATAACCATGGTCACCTGTATGTCAGTAATGATGACTGTACAATTGTTGTCATTAACAAGAAAGGTAATATCCTTAATAATTTCAATCGAGTCCAGAATGAAGTCGAATTATTGAAAGCACCATGGATGGTGTATGTGTTTGGTCACTATGTGTATGTGGCTGACTATGACTTAAAGAAGACAGTCGTGTTTAACAAAGATGGCAAGTACATTACCACATTTGGTTGCTTTGGACCAGTGCACATTAACGATGGAGTGTTGTTTCACTGTGACCCTAGTAGTCACCTTGTTAATATTTATTAGCTTCACTTAACTAAAGTTCCATGTAATTTTCCTTTCATTATGTTCTCAATTTAATGAAAAGTCATTAGATTTAGTTTTTAAGGGCAGTTTGAGGATGTGTGGTCTATTTTTATAAATTAACTGTAAAATCACTATTTGCTGGGAACAATCATACCTGTGGCCTAAATATGTGACTACTTAATGAATATACAGCCATCTACACTTTTAAAAATGAGGAGTTTGAGTAACTCCTTGTGGGAGTAATATGGGGAATAAATCAGCAAAGGAGTTAGTGGAACTCTATGGATAGTAGTTAAGATATTTTAATGATATTCGTGTGTCTAGTAAAACCCAACGCATAATTTAAAATACTATACTTAACATAAAGCCTGTGTTCACTCTGTGATATCACAGAGTGAACACTGGAACACATAAGTTAACAGAGAAGCTAAAGGTAAGTACCACAAAGAAATTGGATGTTAAGCATGGGATGAAGAAACATCATTCTTTTTTTACTTTAGTTTGCAGTAGAATTGCTAACCTTCAGTGATTTTTTATTTCTTCATCAGACTAATGCTCTACATAGAAACTTTTTTACTCCCCGAAGAGTTACTGCGACCATCCAAGGCGAGTTTAAATTGCCCAGTTACTGGAATCCCACTTTTGGGGTTACCTGAACTCCTCATTTTAACAGTGTATGGAAACAAATTAAACAATAGATTTAAGAAGTGTATTAATGGTACATATTAAAATGCTTCTTTGAAATAATATATCCGTAAAGTAAACATTGATGAACCTAGCTGAAACATGACACTTTTAGAAGGCAGAGCTTGCCATGTATGGAATAGAAAGTAACCAAGGGGATATAAATTTGTCAATAGTTTTTAACTGCTAATTTTGTAGTGTCATACCATTTGCAAACTCATTAATTATTCTCACAATGTGCATTTTCTCATACAAATACTCCGACTGTCTCAATATTCGATGTTCAAATAGTTACTCTTGTCTATTTAGTTTCAATTTGTTACTACCACTCTATATACAACTTACTAACTCTGACTTAAAATGATATAAGTTTTAAACAGCTCCTCTATCACATAATCTGTGGTTCCTTGCAACTTGCAGATAAACTAGGGCCTTAAAAGCAAAGCTCCATGATCAGTTTCATTCCTGTCACTGTTACATGTATATGATAATAGTTATATGAAACCAGCTAAACTGAAAGTGTCCTCGTTTCATTTATGTGTATTATATAAATAAATTTAGCCCCACTTATTTTGACTTAAAACCTACATAATAGTTATTGTCTAATAAAATGAGTCCTGAATATCTTCTAGTGAAATATATATCTCATATAGTTTTCTATGGTGAAGATGTAGAAAGCCTGAAATAGCCCATGCTACTAATCCATTGAGATAAACACAGTGAAAGTGTTCATTAGCCTTGGGTGGGAGATTACCTTATATGGGAATGTAAGGAGTGTTTTGAATATAGTAAGTGCATCACATGACCCAGTATTTAATCTCACCCAAACATAAAAGTGTCTTTTACAACACCTTTTTGATATATAATTTGTTAAAATGGCAGTAGGTCTAGATGTTGTGGAGAAGACTCTAGAAGACCTGGAGAAGGAGATTACTTGTACAGATCAGGAGCACTACACAGATCCCAAGACACTTCCTTGTCTGCACTGCTACTGCAAGCAATGTATCCTCGAGGTGTCCCTTAGGGTAGGCCAAGGTAAGCCATTCCCCTGTCCTGAATGTCGCAAGGACACTGTACTTCCTGAGGGAGGTGTGGAAGAGCTTCAGTCTGACTTCAAATTAAACCACTTGAAGTCCATGTACCTCAGACACAAGAAAGCTCTGAGTAAGCAAGTCACCTTTGAGATATGCAATGCTAAAGCTACAGCAGAAGCCTTTTGTCATCAATGTGATAAGTTTGCATGCAAGAACTGCGTTGATATGCACTCAGTAATGACAGCACTTTTCGAAGGACATGAATGTGTTCCTATTGAACAGCTTCAGATATTACAAAGTGAACAGCTTCTTCCTAAACATCCTGAGACAAAAAAATGCAGCATTCATGAGAAGAAGTTGAAAATATATTGTTTCGACTGCAACAAGCTGATCTGTCGAGACTGCACTGTGAAGGATCACAGAGACCACAACATAGAGTTCAACAATGTAGCCGCAGACGACAAAAAGAAACAACTCCTTGAGATGCTCAAACCTCTAAAAGAAGTAGAAGAATCTCTGTCTCAATCCATCAAAGATGTGATTAAAGCTGAGAGTGAGATCCAAACCCAGCAGAAGGAAATGACTCACAAGATAGAGACTTCCTTTGATGATTTTTGCAAAATTCGTGAGCTGCGCAAACAACAGCTGCTAGGAGAAGTCAACAGAAACACTGAAGACAAGATCAAGAACTTAAACATGCAAAAGAAAAAATTATCCATTACTAGTGCAGAAGTTTGCTGTGTGATCGACTACACAGAACAGAGTGTTAAATTGTGTTCTGATGATGAGGTTGTGAGCATACACAGAGACATGATGAGCAAAATACAAACACAGATTACAGAAAGTGACAAACAGAAAATAGACACTGAAATATCGGAAAAGGCAGACTTGATAGTTGATGTGGATTGTGAGGAGGCTCTACAACAGTTCTGTGAGGAGAATACCTGGGTAGTAAACAATGCTGTAGTAGACATGTTGGAAGTCAATGAAGTTCCAAAGACTATGGAAGCTAGTGAGGAACTCAAGTTTACAATACAAAACAAGTCTGGGTAAACAAGTTCTGCTAAAAATCTAAAATGTCAGTTTCAGTGCATGGACACTGCAGCAGTTTATTCAGCCAAGACAAATGCCATTAGTGCAAACAAATATGAAATCACATATACACCTCCAGTGCGTGGGCGATACAATCTTACAATTAGTGCCTATGATCACCCTGTATCAGGCAGTCCCGTCACTATTGTTGCATACTTAAGTCCGATGAAGTTGAACTGTCCTACAAAAGTTTGGAATAATGTAATCAGTCCGATCAGTATTGCAATAAACTCACACAAAGAGATTTTCATTGCAGAATACTATAAAGCCATTGAAGTATTTAATGAAGAAGGACATAGAATAAGATGTATCGATCAGAAGTCACTCAAAATAAATGGATTGCGTCGTTTAGCAATTGACCATGAAGACAATGTCTATTATATTGGAGGATCATCAAATAATATAGGGAAATGTGATCGCTACTTTAACAATGTCCAAGTACAGGAGGTCAAGCAACTCCAAGATAGCGGCCATTATGATATAATAGTAGTAGGAGAAGAAATTCTCGTCACTGAATGGAAAAACAAGGGTCAGATTGCAGTGTATGACAGAGATTTGAACTTTGTCAGGCGTATCTTTACTACCAGTAAGACTACGCTACGCCACATGTGTCCTGATACCCATGGAAACCTGTATGTCAGCAATGCTGACTGTACAATAGTTGTCCTTGAGATGAAAGGAAATATCCTTAGCTCTTTTAATCGTGTCCAGAATGAAGTCGAGTTATTGAAACAACCATGGATGGTGCATGTGTTTGGTCACTATGTGTATGTGGCTGACGGAGACTTAAATAAGACAGTCGTGTTCACTAAAGATGGCAAGTACATTTCCACATTTGGTAGCTATGGACCACTGCACGTTAATAACGATGGAGTGGTGTTTCAGTGTGCCAGTGTTAATGGTCATCGTATTAATATTTATTAGCTTCACCTAACTAAACTTTCATGTAACTTCACTAGTTCTGTTAATGTAAAGTTATTAGATTTCTTTTTTTTTAAGGGCGGGTTGAGGATGTGTGGTCTATATATACATTAACTATAAAATCACTTTGCTACGAATGTTCATACCTTGGCCAATATATGTATATGCTTATTGAAAATACAGCCATCTATGGAAACAAATAAAAAGTTAGATTTATTCTTACCTAGCACTTACAGAGGTGGATAACAGTACGTATTAGTAAATGCTTTCTTTGAAATAATATATCTGTAAATTACACATTAATGAATCATGTTGATACCATGCTCATATATCACAGTTTAGTAGATGGAGACCACTGTGTATTGTTGCACATAATGTAACACACTCACCAGCACATATATTCATCAGAGGCTGCCAATCCCCACTGGTGCAGGATCTTCTCTATGTCTGCTATAAACCTATTAAAACTGAAGTACTACGTGAATATTGAGTACTACCACAACCTACTCAAAGCTTATGTACCACGTTACATACCTATCTTGATGATTTGATGGTTCAGTCCTCCTATCACCCTAAATTAAATTAACCTATTTCCAATAGTACTAAAGTCCTCTTCTTGAAGTTACTATAGTGAAGATTGCGTGCAGAATTGTTCAATTCATATATTACTATTCCAAGCAGTACTCAAAGTCAACCGAAACTTTTGCCTCAAGCTTACAACTTGAACATGAATTGCTAAGCTTAATGATGTGCTCTAAGTATTACGCTTGTCTGGTTCACAGAGACTATGAATGGTTGTATTATTGATGGATCTTTATAGTGGAGCCAAATTTAATCTTATCAAGTCGACTAATTAACGTAGACCAGAAAATTAGGGCAGTCCAGAAAGACCTGTTAATTCTCCATCCCATTCAAAAGTTTTATAAGACAATGAGATGAAATGGCCAGTGGGACGCACTTGTATCAACACAGACGATCACATTCTGTCATAAAAATCAATCGCTGGTCACCACAATACTGCAAAATATATAATCATGAGTAATAATTATGTACATGTTTTTTCACAAGAATCAAGTTTACAATGAGTTTTTAAAAAGTACTATGTATTATTTACCTGTTAAATCTTGGAGACAAGGAGCCACTGCTTTGTCTGCCGGCAAGTACGTAGCAAGATTACTCCATTTAAGCCATTGATGTTCTGAGTGTTGCTGTGCACATTTATGTTGGTAGGAAAATAGTCGAACAAGCCCCTCATAATTTTACGACAACAGTCCGCTAAGGGTCAATATTAATGATAATGCTCTTGTGAAAAAAACAAAAACAAAAAACAAACAAACAAACAAACTACTACATATTTCCCACTTGAAATATCTGTTGTTTTAATGTGCAATTTTTTTTGTTGTTGTTGAAACCTTCAGGGTAGGCAAACTAGAGTATTTGAATAAGTTGTATCAGACTTTATTTTTCCATTTTACAACTGATAAATCGAGCATGAGAGTGACTACAAAAATCAATCAAACTGAAATAAAGCCGCAATCATGATTATGAATATAATTGAACATCTAACATCCTCTCCCTGTTGATCAGATATGGTAAATCATGTAGGTGCAAGTATACCTTCACAAAACTAGTAGTCCAGATAACACAAAATAGTGAGATACAAGCTCATACTCAGATATAGTCCATAAGAACATAAACAGCTAATCTGTCTCTTCCATTGACTGCTGCTAAACGTCGTGGCCTCTCTTGAGTAGGCACCACAAATTCTGTCGAATTGTGCTCTCCTTTGGATACTCAGGACTGCTTGTAGTGCCCAAACATAAGAAGTATCTTTTACAGCACTATTTTGATATATACTTGCTATAATGGCAGTTGGTCTAGACATTGTGGAGAAGAATCTAGAGGACCTGGAGAAGGAGATCACTTGTGCTATCTGCCAGGAGCACTACACAGATCCCAAGACTCTCCCTTGTCTGCACTGCTACTGCAAGCAATGTATCCTCAAGGTGGCCCTTAGGGTAGGCCAAGGTAAGCCTTTCCCTTGTCCTGAATGTCGCAAGGACACTGTACTTCCTGAGGGAGGTGTGGAAGAGCTTCAGTCTGACTTCAAATTAAACCGCTTGAAGTCCATGTACCTCAAGCACAAGAAAGCTCTGAGTAAGCAAGTCGGCTGTGAGATATGCAATGCTAAAGCTACAGCAGAAGCCTTTTGTCACCAATGTAATAAGTTTGCATGCAAGAATTGCATTGATATGCACTCAGTAATGTCGGCAGTCTTTGAAGGACATGAATGTGTTCCTATTGAACAGCTTCAGATATTACAAAGTGAACAGCTTCTTCCTAAACATCCTGAGCCTAAGAAATGCAGTGTTCATAAGAAAAAGTTGAAAATATTTTGTTTCGACTGCAACAAGCTGATCTGTCGAGACTGCACTGTGAAGGATCACAGAGACCACAACATAGAGTTCAACAATGTAGCCGCAGACGACAAAAAGAAACAACTCCTTGAGATGCTCAAACCTCTAAAAGAAGTAGAAGAATCTCTGTCTCAATCCATCAAAGATGTGATTAAAGCTGAGAGTGAGATCCAAACCCAGCAGAAGGAAATGACTCACAAGATAGAGACTTCCTTTGATGATTTTTGCAAAATTCGTGAGCTGCGCAAACAACAGCTGCTAGGAGAGGTCAACAGAAACACTGAAGACAAGATCAAGAACTTAAACATGCAAAAGAAAAAATTATCCATTACTAGTGCAGAAGTTTGCTGTGTGATCGACTACACAGAACAGAGTGTTAAATTGTGTTCTGATGATGAGGTTGTGAGCATACACAGAGACATGATGAGCAAAATACAAACACAGATTACAGAAAGTGACAAACAGAAAATAGACACTGAAATATCGGAAAAGGCAGACTTGATAGTTGATGTGGACTGTGCGGAGGCTCTACGGCAGTTCTGTGAGGAGAATACCTGGGTAGAAAATAACACTATAGCAGAGATGCTGGATGTCGCAGACGTTCCAAAGACTATGGAGGCTGGTGAGGAACTCAAGTTTACAATACAAAACAAGTCTGGGAAAACAATTTCTGCTAAAAATCTGAAATGTCAGTTTCAGTGCATAGACACTGCAGCAGTTTATTTAGCCAAGACAAATGCCATTAGTTCAAACAAATATGAAATCACATATACACCTCCATTGCGTGGACGATACACTCTTACTATTAGTGCCTATGACCACCCTGTACCAAGCAGCCCATTCTATGTTGCTACATATTTAAGTCCAATAAATTTGAAAATTCCCACAAAAGTTTGGAATAATGTAACCAAACCATTCAGTATTGCAATAAACTCACACAAAGAGACTTTCATTGTAGAACATAATACAGCTATTGCAGTGTTTAATGAAGAAGGAAACAGAATAAGATTTAATGATATGAATAAACTTAAAGTAAATGGATTGCGCAGTTTAGCAATAGACCACGAAGACAATGTCTATTATATTGGAGAATCATCAAATAATATAGGGAAATGTAATCGCTATTTCAACAATCTCCAAGTACAGGAGGTCAAGCAACTCCAAGATTGCGGCCATCATGATATAACAGTAGTAAAAAATGAAGTACTTGTCACTGAATGGAATAACAAAGGCCAGATTACAGTGTATGACAGAGATCTGAACTTTGTCCAGCATATCTCTACAATCAGTAAGACTACTCTACGCCACATGTGCCCTGATCCCCATGGAAACCTGTATGTCAGCACTTATGACAAAACAATAATTGTCCTCAACATGAAAGGAAATTTCCTCAACACTTTTAATCAAGTTCAAAATGAAGTCACATTATTGAAAAATCCATGGAAGGTGTACGTGTTTGGTCACTATGTGTATGTGGCTGACTATAACCTAAAGAAGACAGTCGTGTTCACCAAAGTTGACAAGTACATTACCACACTTGGCAGCTATGGACCACTGCACATTAATAACGATGGAGTGGTGTTCTACTGTGACTTTTTTAGTGGCTGTGTCAATATTCATTAGCTGTTAGAGACTTAATTTTGTTTGTAATAATCGTCATTGTTATGCACACATTATCTATTGTACCATATCACCGTAGCACAACTGAATCACGTGATAATCACGTGATTCAGTTGTGCTACGAGTTTGTATGAATTGATTAAAATTGAGTGACAATAATGTTGTTGTGAAGGCTGTACCTAAAGCTAGCATCACGAATTGTAGAGTTTATTACATAAGCTTATACATAATTTCAATTTGTTATTATAACTTACGTTTATTTATGAAGAAGACATGGGGTGCGTAGTTATTTGTCTACTGTAGAAATCACTTCTTGCTGGCCTTGCTATTTATGTTTGTAGCACTGCAAAGATATATAGCGGAGCCAAACTATGGTTCCAGACTCAGAGGAATTCAAAGACAGGTGCATATTCATGATAATAATAGAGAAAAATTAAAATTAAAAATAACCAAACTGGATTAGGCAACCAACAAAAAAATATTCAGAAAATAGCAGAGAAACTATCCATTGCTAGTGGAGAAGTTCGCAGTATGATAACTACATAAAATAGTGTGTTAACTTGTGTTCTGATGATGAGGTTATGAGCATGCATGGACAAATACAAGCACAGATTACAGAAAGTAATGGCACAGAATTATCAGAAAAGGCAGACTTGATAGTTGAGGTGGACTGTGCGGAGGGTCTACAACAGTTCTGTGAGGAGAATACCTGGGTAACAAACAATACAATAGTGGACACGTTGGACCACACAGAAGCTCCAAAGACTATGGATTGGTAAGGAACTCAAGTTTACGAATCAAAACAAGTCTGGGAAAACAAGTTCTGCAATAAATCTGAAATGTCAGTTTCAGTGCATAGACACTGCAGCAGTTTATTCAGCCAAGACAAATGCCATTACTTCAACAAATATGAAATCACATGTACACCTCCAGTGTGTGGACGATACAAAGTTACTGCCAATGCCTATGACCACCCTGTACCATAAAGTTGCATTGCTGTTGTAGCTTTTAAGTCCAAAAGTTAAACAATACTATTAAAATTGAAACTATAACCCAAACCATTCATTATTGCAATAAACTCATGAAAATAATTTATCATTGTAGAATACGATAAAGCTATTGAAGTATTTAATGAAGAAGGAAACAGAATTAGATTATGGATGTGAAGAAACTTGAAGTAAAAGGATTGCGCAGTTTAGCAGTAGACCACGAAGACAATGTCTTATATTATATTGGAGGAACATCAAATAATATAGGGAAATGTGATCACTACTTCAACCATATCCAAGTACAGGATGTCAAGCAACTCCAAGATTGCGGCCATTATGACATAACAGTAGTAGAAAATGAAGTACTTGTCACTGAATGGATAAACAAAGGACAGATTACAGTGTATGACAGAGATCTGAACTTTGTCCATCGTATCTTTATTAACAGCAAAATTATGCTACGCCACATGTATCCTGATAACCATGGAAATCTGTATATCAGCAAAACAATAGCTGTCTTTGACATGAAAGGAAATATCCTCAACACTTTGCTACTATAATGCTACTGTGTTAGATTTTTTTTTTTGAGGAATGAGGGTGGTGGTGGGGTGGGGGGAGTTCTTTTTAAACCGTGGAAATCCTTTCCTGCTGCGAATAATGGTGGTCCAATGACAGTTAAAGAACCTGACCAATAAGAAATACAGATGCTACCGGCCAATGAAGCTGAACAACATTATAACTTACCTATATAGGGAGCAACAATACCATAGGATGATTCTCATAGTGGTTAATAACTAACTTCAGGACTTTTTCACTAAAATACATTACAAGAATATTGGAGTTGGCGGTACTACTTCAGCTGTGTGACTGGCTTAGTGAATTTACTCTTTACTAAAATAGATATTGTGTATTGCAGAAGCAAATTTCCGCTCTTTCATAGTATTCCTGCACAAGGGCAACATTTACTGCATTGCAAAATCTAAAATGTTGCCCGTCTTAACTAATTTCTGCAGGTACTATATTTCCTGCATGTACACGTAGGACGAATAAAAAAAAAATAGATTTTTGTTGCTTTGAGACAATTTGTAGCAAGTTATGAATTCAAACAGTGAGTTTGTGGTTAACACAAACATGCAATCTCGTGTAATCATACTATTATTGTGTTGCCAACCATTACCCATTGTTTGATGTCCTACATGCATGTTATGCAAATATTTTTACCTAACATTCAACAAATTCTGGAACGCAAATTCCAGGTGCTAGGGACTTTTTTTGTTAGGGCTGTAGTGGAGCCTGAGTACTGCTAATTGATTTTTTTTTAAATGGAAAGAAAGAAAGAAAAAAAGCCTGGCCTTTGAAGCTTGTTTTGTTCAAGTTACATTCTCCTCAAGCCTCAAGTAAGTAATCCTCCCACTGTACGCAACCGTCACTGACGAGCTCATCCTTGTCAACTGCCAGCTAGCTATGTTAGTTCATTGTTTTCAAATTGTCCGTTTTATTTTATTTCTCAATTCTGCTTTGTTTTGGCCGGTTAAACATCATGAACGTTTTGTAGCTAAGGTCATAGTTTACCTACATATAAAGAAAGTTTGGAGTCATTAGTTTTTGAGGAACATGGATTCAAATCTCACCCGCAGGCGTGGCCACCACCAATTCAATTGATTCTCGCGGAAAGTTAATTCCCGGAGCTCCACCTTTTGGGTTGCCTACTGCGACCGGTAAAAGTAAGAAACCAGTTTTCTGGCTGCTTCAGAACGCACGTACAAGCAGCAACAGCACTCTCTGTTGTCCACCACCCACCCCTACCAACCGTTCACCTTTGTGAGTAATGCAGGTCCAAATGATGGACATCTGGAAACCTAGGTCTCCATCCAGTTGGATGTGGTGTCAGGGGCTGTTGGGGTATGGTCAGCCCAATAATCAGCGGGCATGACCCAATTAGTACTAATTAACACCCTTGATAATTACAACTTGGGCTCGCCAAAAGCCCCCCACAGCTGCAGATAGTGGGTGGGGCCTACTCTATTCCGCAGATTGACGCCACACCCCAACAGCCCATGACACCCCAAAATGTGAATGGATAGAGGAACCTGTCAGTGGAAATCAGGCTAAGTCACTGCAGTTAACTGAATTGAATAGCTACATATCACTGGTTGTGGTACAACAGGAAACCTAAATACCACAACACACTGATTGTACAGGGCAGTGGGTAAACCACAGTACTATCAATAATGAATACACAGAATGTCACTTGGCAGTGGGAGATTCTGGAGGCGGCACCCTTCTATTAATGATATTGTTTGAGAGAAACATCTTGGCATGTCCTGACATGTGCTTGGGCTCATTATCTATGATGACCAACAGGTAATGAATACAGTAGGGTGCACTCAATAATTTACAAGTACCAAATTCTGTCAATTATGCCTTCAAAGATGCAAATTATAGCTCTATTGCAAGAAATTCCTGCCTACATGTGTACTTTTTGAGCGTGCTTGGCTCTATATAACACGAGATGGGACGATTATGAGCATACTTACAATAAAATAATAATTGCAAACATTATTACAACACAATCTAAGAATAAAAGTATTCTAGCAATGATGAAAGAGACTAAGAAAAAGAGAGATGAAATAATTGTCCAAGAAATAAATAGTTGGCCACACACACACACACCTCAGTTCATTTCAAGGCGGTTTCCCTTTTATTGCGGTAGCGGAATTGCTGGTGTGTTTCCAGCTAAATGGCATGCTCTATCTGTCCAGATCACATAGCTGTTTAGCAACGGGTACTTGTAAATGATACATGTTCATGTTACAAAATGCCTCAACCATATTAACTACTCTCACGTCTGTATTCTCTGGAAAGAGGTTAACATCATCTCATTACAAATTCATCTTTCTCTGTACCCCCTCCCTAATGTCCAGAAGAAAAAAAACCTTTCTCAATATCAAATATCTCCAACCCCAACTACCTACCTGAGGGGTGAGGTGGGTGTAAAGTTGAAGCCATGAGTTAAGGAGAGGGGAAACAAGCTGTATGTCAAGCAATCTTTGAATATTTCTTGAAGTTAAAACTTAACCGATCTTTTAAAATTCTATAAATTCACCCAAAACCTGTCATAAATTTCTAACCACTTTACTTATTCATAGGCTTGTCCAGAATCGCTTAATTAGCATATTTTACGGTTCGACATGTTCACCTGATCATATCGAAGGAGAGAAACTTGTCCAGAATCGGTTGATTAGCATATTTTATGGTTTGGCATCTTCACCTGATCTTATAAAGGAGGGAAACCTGGAGCTATAGCTACATACCAAAATAGTATCTTGAGCAATACCAAAATAGTATTCTATATAAAATGCATTGCTATTTTATCATAAAAAAAACTATCATTGGTCATCACAATACTGCAAAATAAATAATCATGAGTAGTATATTACCATGAACATGTTTTTAAAATAATAATCCAGATTACAACGAGTCTTTAAAGAAGTATTACTTACCTGTCAAAACTTGGAATATCACGCAGCTGCGCTTTACAACTTAAAGATACTTCACTACTTTTTATAGTCATTTTACTTGTCAAACTTTCACTGTTTTTATCCTCCTCAAATGTTACTTGTCTGTAAACAAGTACATGGCTAGCTTTCTCCATTTGTTAATAAGAAGCCATTGAAGTTTGAGTGTTGCTGTGCACTTTTATGTTAGGATAAGTCAAACAAGCCCCTCACAATTTTGTGATAACAGTCCACTAAGGGTCAACTACTAAGTATATTACTGAGAATGCTCTTCATGTGATACTATGTAATTCCCACTTGGAGTATAATTATATATAAATATCTGTTGGTTGAGTGTGCAACTTTTTTTTGTTATTGTTGTTGAAAGCAGAGAAGGCAAACTTCAGTATTTGGATAAGTTGTATCAGACTTTTCTTTTTGCCATTTTACAATAATTTTCCTTCCCTGTCCTGTTGGTCATGAATAATGATTGTGAATTAAAAGGTTCCTGCCCTGATGTCTTCAGTGCTTGATCCTGGCTGGCCAGGTACCAAATTACAGCTAGCTACACACTCCCAATTCAAACACTGTTCAATTTCATGGAGGACTGATTATTTGAGCATGACTACAACAATCAATCAAACTGAAATAAAGCCACAATCATGATAATGAATATATTTAAATGTCCACCATCCTCCCCCTAAAGATCAGATATAGTATAGTAATGATAGTACTTGCAGAAGTTGTAAGGACTTTCCCCCATAGAATGGATAATGATAATAATACAAATAATTACATATTATGTAATGTGTGCAAATGGATTAACTTTGTATCAAACCCACCCAAATCACTGGGTCAGCAACGGCACCTATGTGTATCTAAACACCCCATTTTTAACTGCATTACACAACAAAATATGCTAATTAACCGATTTTGGACAGGTTCTCCTCCTTCGATATGATCAGGCAAAGATGTCGAACAATAAAATTATGCTCATTAAGCGATTCTGGATAGGTTCCCCTCCTTCAATATGATCAGGTGAACATGTCGAACCATAAAAAAATATGCTAATTAAGTGATTCTGGACAAGTTCCCCTCCTTCAATATGATCAAGTGAAGGTGCCAAACCATAAAATATGCTAATTAACAGATTCTGGACAGGTTCCCCTCCTTTAATAAGATCAGGTGAAAATGCCAAACCATAAAATATGATAATTAACCGATTCTGGACAGGTTCCCCTCCTTCGATATGATCAGGTGAACATGTCGAACCGTAAAAAAATATGCTAATTAAGTGATTCTGGACAAGTTCCCCTCCTTCAATATGATCAAGTGAAGGTGCCAAACCATAAAATATGCTAATTAACAGATTCTGGACAAGTTCCCCTCCTTCGATATGATCAGGTGAAGATGCCAAACCATGAAATATGCTAATCAACAGATTCTAGACAAGTTTCTCTCCTTCGATATGATCAGGTGAAGATGCCAAGCCATAAAATATGCTAATTAAGTGATTCTGGACAGGTTCCCCTCCTTCGATATAATCAGGTGAAGGTGCCAAACAATAAAATATGCTTTCTGGCACTAAGTTCAGATACATATTTTATTGAATGTAGCTAGCAAAGTACAGATATAATGTGAAATTGCTAAGTATGGAAAACCTGTAGATACACTGAAACTGTTGAAATAAAAATGATTCACTACTCAATACAGACACTAAATATGCATCTAGATAGCTTGATAAAAGCCTTCCCTTACCTGACTATGCCAAGAGAACAACATTATATAAAACTATAGTCTCAATATATCACTCGTTTAGTAGCGCTTAAAACCGTGTGAGAGGGAGTAGTCTGAACCTTGCCACGTGTTGCATAGTGCGCTTCATTACAAATTCCCACTTGGCTTGTATCCGCGCTACGCTACCCCAGTCCTTCTGCCTACCCCACCCCTCGCAATGGCTAAGCCCCTTGTTAACCCCGTTTAACTACATTAAACTACATAGAGAAAGTTATGAAGTTGAAGTTGTAAATTATTTTTTAAATTGTGATTCAGTGCTTATTCGATAGCAAGTTATAACTATTAGTAATAATGCAAGATCATCACATACGCTACCAATATAAAATTTGTTGCATGAACTGAAGGAGTATCTGCAGAGCAAGGTGAAACCTCTAACAGAGGATGAGCTGGTGGAAGGAATAAGTAGGTTTTGGCTGACTATGGACAAGAACAAGTGCAAAAAAAATTACTTGAGACATTTACAGAATATACAGCCTAAAATTGTTGTTTATGGTCTTCAATATAGTCAATTTCTTCCATGTTGCAATCTGAAGAATGACTTGAACACAGGCCTTCCAATGCAAATACCTTCAAATTCTATTCGCAGTTTCTAAATAGAGAGGGAAATATTAGAAATGGTTTGCTTTGTTACAAGGAACTCCTTTAGTTGTTTGGTCCTTCTCTCATCTGATCACATCAGAATAAAATCCTATATAGTTGAATATGAATTTGTGTTAGTTACACAATAGCATAATTATGTATTTTGTGTCTAGGAAAAGGTAAGACCATACTCTAAGTGCTTACAATTTGCTGACTCAGAGCAAGCCCCACTGAGATGGTGAGATCTAACCATGATAAGATTTATTGGTTTTGTGGGGACTGTCCGCCAAGTGGCCAAGGGATGTAAAGAAGTGCCTGAGTGTTGATATACATCACTTGATCTAATGGGATAAGATTAGGCCTCTCCCAAATACAACTAGTTGTTTGATATCACACTTGCTATAATGGCAGTAAGTCTAGATGTTGTGGAGCAGACTCTAGAATGCCTGGAGAAGGAGATCACTTGTGCTATCTGCCAGGAGCACTACACAGATCCCAAGACTCTTCCTTGCCTGCACTGCTACTGCAAGCAATGCATCCTCAAGCTGACCCTTAGAGTAGGCCAAGGTAAGCCTTTCCCTTGTTCTGAATGTCACAAAGACACTGTACTTCCTGAGGGAGGTGTGGAAGAGTTTCAATCTGCTTTCATTGTGAACCTCTTGAAGTCCATGTACCTCAAGTACAAGAAAGCTCTGAGTAAGCAAGTCAGCTGTGAGATTTGCCATGCCAAAACTGTAGCAAAAGCTTTTTGTCACCAATGTGATAAGTTTGCATGCAAGAATTGCGTTGATATGCACTCAGTCATGACAGCCATTTTTAAAGAACATGAATGTGTGCCTATTGAACAGCTTCAGAAATTTCAAAGCGAACAGTTTCTTCCTAAACATCCTGAGCCTGAGAAATGTAGTATTCATAATAGAAAGTTGAAAATTTATTGTTTCTAATGCAACATGCTGATCTGTTGAGACTGCACTGTGAAGGATCACAGAGACCACGACATACAGTTCAACAATATAGCTGCCGAAGACAAGAGGAAACAGCTCCTTGATACACTCATACCTCTCAGAGAAGTAGAAGAATCTCTGTCTCAATCCATTAATAATGTGATTAAAGCTGAGAGTGAGATCCAAGCCCAGCAGAAGGAAGTGACTCACAAAATAGAGAGTTCTTTTAAGGAACTCCAAAAACTTCTTGAGCTACGCAAACAACTGCTGTTAGGAGAGGTCAACAGAAACCTCTGTGATCCTCTGTGAATGCTCTGTTGCGTAAAGCATATAGCTATTACAAATAGCGCATTAACGATAACTTAACCACCGACACTAACTTGAATAGGAAATGAACTCTAGTATATTTGCAAGACCTAGCTGCATCTGGTAACATCCAGTGACAACCTAATTCAAAGGGGTATAATATAAACACTTACAGTTGCTGGATGATAGAGTAGTGATCTCTAAATCAAAGGATTTTATCTAGCAGAGTATGGGACGGGGTAGACCACCAAGAGAAAAATAAAACATGACAGCAAAGTACAAAATGACATACATACGTCCACACATTACACAATAATACCCCCAATATTTTATTGTGTTACCCTTGATAGTGTCTCGTTCGCTTTACTCGCTTGCCAAAAATCATTTCAATATAAAATCTTTGTAGTAGTTTCACGATGGACAAGTCCTTAGAAGAACACACACATGGACTCACTCGATGGTACAATTCTGTGGTGTGTTGTGTGTGTGTGTGTGTTATGTGTGTATCTCTGGACTATTGAAAAGATACATGGTTGAAAATGAAATTTGTGTTATTCACACAATGGCAAAATATTTGTTGTTGACGCAAAGACAAGACCTGACTGAAAGTGTTCACAATATGCAGACAAAAACTTGCATCATTGATATGGTGAGATCTCACTATAATAACATTCAGTGTTTTTGTGGTGAGTCTCCCGCCAAGTGCCCGCCAACTGTAGGATAGGAATGTTGACATACATCACATGATCCAATGTGATAAGATTAGGCCTCGCCCAAATTGAACCAGTTGTTTGACTTATCACTTGCTATAATAGAACCAATTACTCTTCTAAACTTTTAACACTTTTTGATATACAACTTAGTAAAATGGCAGTAGGTGTAGATGTTGTGGAGAAGACTCTAGAAGACCTGGAGAAGGAGATCACTTGTGCCATCTGCCAGGAGCACTACACAGATCCCAAGACTCTTCCTTGCCTGCACTGCTACTGCAAGCAATGTATCCTCAAGCTGGCCCTTAGGGTAGGCCAAGGTAAGCCATTCCCTTGTCCTGAATGTCGCAAGGACACTGTACTTCCTGAGGGAGGTGTGGAAGAGCTTCAGTCTGACTTCAAATTAAACCGCTTGAAGTCCATGTACCTCAAACACAAGAAAGCTCTGAGTAAGCAAGTCACCTGTGAGATATGCAATGTTAAAGCTGCGGCAGAAGCCTTTTGTCACCAATGTGATAAGTTTGCATGCAAGAACTGCATTGATATGCACTCAGTAATGACAGCACTTTTCGAAGAACATGAATGTGTGCCTATTGAACAGCTTCAGATATTCAAAGTGAACAGCTTCTTCCAAAACATCCTGAGCCTAAGAAATGCAGTGTTCATAAGAAAAAGTTGAAAATATTTTGTTTCGACTGCAACAAGCTGATCTGTCGAGACTGCACTGTGAAGGATCACAGAGACCACAACATAGAGTTCAACAATGTAGCCGCAGACGACAAAAAGAAACAACTCCTTGAAATGCTTAAACCTCTAAAAGAAGTAAAAGAATCTCTGTCTCAATCCATCAAAGATGCAAATAAAGCTGAGAGTGAGATCCAAACCCAGCAGAAGGAAATGACTCACAAAATAGAGACTTCCTTTGAGGAGTTCCACAAGATTCTTGATCTGCGCAAACAACAGCTGCTAGGAGAAGTCAACAGAAACACTGAAGACAAGATCAAGAAGCTAGACACACATAAGGAGAAACTGTCCATTGCTAGTGCAGAAGTTTGCAGTGTGATCGACTACACAGAGCAGAGTGTTAAATTGGGTTCTGATGATGAGGTTATGAGCATGCACAGAGACATCATGAGCAAAATACAAACACAGATTACAGAAAGTGACAAACAAAAAACGGACACTGAAATAACGGAAAATGCAGATATGATAGTCGAGGTGGACTGTGCAGATGCTCTACAACAGTTCTGTGAGGAGAATACCTGGGTAGAAAACAATACTATAGCAGAGATGCTGGATGTCACAGAAGTTCCAAAGACTATAGAGGCTGGTGAGGAACTCAAGTTTACAATACAAAACAAGTATGGGAAAACAATTTCTGTTAAAAATCTGAAATGTCAGTTTCAGTGCATAGACATTGCAGCAGTTTACTCAGCCAAGACAAATGCCATTAGTGCAAACAAATACGAAATCACATATACACCCCCATTGCGTGGACGATACACTCTTACTATTAGTGCCTATGACCACCCTGTACCAAGCAGCCTATTCTATGTTGCTGCATATTTAAGTCCAATAAATTTGAAAAATTCCACAAAAGTTTGGAATAATGTAACCAAACCATTCAGTATTGCAACAAACTCACACAAAGAGACTTTCGTTGTAGAACATTATACAGCTATTGCAGTGTTTAATGAAGAAGGAAACAGAATAAGATTAATTGATGTGAATAAACTTAAAGTAAATGGATTGCGTCGTTTAGCAATTGACCATGAGGACAATGTCTATTATATTGGACGGCTTTCAAATAAGATAGGGAAATGTGACCGTCACTTTAACAATATCCAAGTACAGGAGGTCAAAGAACATGACCTTTTTGATATAATAGCAGTAGGAGATGAAATACTTGTCACTGAACTTAGCCACGAAGGTCAGATTGCAGTGTATGACAGAGATCTGAACTTTGTCTGGCACATCTCTACAACCAGTAGGACTACTCTATGCCACATGTGTCCTGATACCCATGGAAACCTGTATGTCAGCAATGATGACTGTACTATAGTTGTCGTTGATATGAAAGGAAATATCCTTAGCTCTTTTAATCGTGTCCAAAATAAAGTCACGGTATTGAAACAACCATGGATGGTGCATGTGTTTGATCGCTACGTGTATGTGGCTGACCTCGTATTAAAGAAGACAGTCGTGTTCACCGAAGATGGCATGTACATTACCACATTTGGTTGCTATGGACCACTGCACATTAATAACGATGGAGTGGTGTTCTCCTGTGACTATTTTAGTGACTGTGTCAATATTTATTAGCTGTTAAAGACTTCATTTTGTTGGTATTAATCGTCATTGTTATGAACACATAATGTATCATATCACGTGATTCAGTTGTGCTACAAGTCTGTATGAATTGATAAAGATTGAGTGACAATAAAGCTGTTGTGATGGCTGTACATAAAGCTATGACCCAAACCATTATTATTGCAATAAACTCATGAAAAGAATTTATCATTGTGGAATACGATAAAGCTATTGAAGTATTTAATGAAGAAGGAAACAGAATTAGATTATGGATGTGAAGAAACTCAAAGTAAATGAATTGTGCAATTTAGCAGTTGATCATGTAGACAGTGTCTATAATGGACAATTATCTAATAATATAGGGAAATGTGATCGCTATTTCAACAATGTCCAAGTACAGGAGGTCAAGCAACTCCAAGATTGTGGCCATTATGACATAACAGTAGTAGAAAATGAAGTACTTGTCTCTGAATGGAATAACAAAGGACAGATTTGTATGACAGAGATCTGAACTTTGTCCATCATATCTTTATTAACGGTAAAATTACGCTACAGCACATGTATCCTGATAACCATGGAAACCCTGTGTATCAGCAATGATAATAAAACAATAGCTGTCATTGACATGAACGGAAATATCCTCAACACTTTCAATTGAGTCCAGAATGAAGTCGAGTTATTGAAAAATCCATGGATGGTGCATGTGTTTGATCACTAAGTGTATGTGGCTGACTGGGACTTAAAGAAGACAGTTGTGTTAACCGAAGATGGCAAGTACATTACCACATTTGGTTGCTATGACCATTGCATATTAATAACAATGGAGTGGTGTTTCACTGTAACTATGACGTTGATTTGTGTTAATATTTATTAGCTCATCAATGAACTTCAATAGATGCTTTTTCTTTATATTAGCTGTAATGCTACTGTGTTAGATTTTTTTTTTTTTTTTTGAGGAATGAGGGTGGTGGTGGGGTGGGGGAGTCTTTTTTTTAAACCGTGGAAATCCTTTCCTGCTGCGAATAATGGTGACCCAATGACAGTTAAAGAATCTGACCAATAAGAAATACAGATGCTACCGGCCAATGAAGCTGAACAACATTTTAACTTACCTATATAGGGAGCAATAATACCATAGGATGATTCTCATATTGGTTAATAACTAACTTCAGGACTTTTTCACTAAAATACATTACAGGAATATTGGAGTTGGCGGTACTGCTTCAGCAGCGTGACTGGCATAATGAATTTACTCTTTACTAAAATAGATATTGTGTATTGCAGAAGGAAATTTCTGCTCTTTCTTTCATAGTATTCCTGCACAAAGGCAACATTTACTGCATTGCAAAATCTAAAATGTTGCCCGTCCTAACTAATTTCTGCAGGTACTATATTTCCTGCATGTATACGTAGGACGAATAAAATAAAAAAATAGATTTTTGTTGCTTTGAGACATAATTGGCAGCAAGTTCTGAATTAAAACAGTGAGTTTGTGGTTAACACAAACATGCAATCTCGTGTAATCATACTATTATTGTGTTGCCAACCATTACCCATTGTTTGGTGTCCTACATGTACATTATGCAAATATTTTTACCTAAACCCTATTTCATTCAACAAATTGTGGAACACAAATTCCAGTTGCTAGGGACTTTATTTTTAGTGTTAGGGCTGTAGTGGAGCCTGCTAATTGATTAAAAAAAAATAGAAAGAAAGAAAAAAAGCCTGGCCTTTGGAGCGTGTTTTGTTCAAGTTACATTCTCCTCAAGCCTCTAAGTAATCCTCCCAGTGTACGCAACCATCACTGACGAGCTCATCCTTGTCAACTGCTAGTCTCGGGTAGCCAAGCGATTGGTAAAGTGTCTGGCTACGCGAGACTAGTCAACTGCTATGTTAGTTGATTGTTTTCAAATTGTCCGTTTTATTTTATTTCTCAATTCTGCTTTGTTTTGGCCAGTAGCTAAGGTCATAGGTCATAGTTTACCTACTATGAAGAAAGTTTGGAGTCATTAGTTTTTGAGGAACGTGGTTCAAACCTCACCCGCAGGCATGGCCACCACCAATTCAATTGATTCTCGCGGAAAGTTAATTCCGGGAACTCCACCTTTTGGGTGACTGTGCCACCTGTAAAAGTAAGAAACCAGTTTTCTGGCTGACTCCCTCGCACACGGTTTTAAGCGCTACTAAACGAGTGATATTGAGACGATAGTTTTATATAATGTTGTTCTCTTGACATAGTCAGGAAGGCTTTTATCAAGCTATCTAGATGCATATAGTGTCTCATTTTTACTTCAACAGTTTCAGTGTATCTACAGGTTTTCCGTACCCCAATATTTTATTGTGTTACTCGTGATAGTGTCTCGTTCACTTTATTCGCTTGCCAATAATCATTTCAATATAAAATCTTTGTAGTAGTTCAGATGGACAAGTCCTTAGAAGAACACACACATGCACTGACTCGATGGTACAATTCTGTGGTGTGTGTGTGTGTGTGTGTGTGTGTGTGGCATGTGTGTATAATGTGTGTATCTCTGGACTATTTAAAAGATACATAGTTGAAAAGGAAATTTGTGTTATTCACACAATGGCAAAATATATAGTCCTTGTCTTTGCCTCAACAACAAATTTTGTCGTTGAGGCAAAGACAATGCCTGACTGAAAGTGCTCACAATATGCAAACACAGAGCATGTACCACTGAGATGGTGAGATCTCACCATGATAACATTCAGTGGTTTTGTGGTGAGTCTCCAGCCAAGTGCATGACCAAGTGTAGGATAGGAAGTGCCCTGAGAGTGTTGACATAAATATCACATGATCCAATGTGATAAGATTAGGCCTCGCCCAAATTGAACTAGTTGTTTGACTTATCATCACTTGCTATAATAGAACCAATTACTCTTCTAGACTTTTAACACTTTTTGATATACAACTTGGTAAATAATGGCAGTAGGTGTAGATGTTGTGGAGAAGAATCTAGAAGATCTGGAGAAGGAGATCACTTGTGCTATCTGCCAAGAGCACTACACAGATCTCAAGACTCTTCCTTGCCTGCACTGCTACTGCAAGCAATGTATCCTCAAGCTGGCCCTTAGAGTAGGCCAAGGTAAGCCATTCCCTTGTCCTGAATGTCGCAAGGACACTGTACTTCCTGAGGGAGGTGTGGAAGAGCTTCAGTCTGACTTCAAATTAAACCGCTTGAAGTCCATGTACCTCAAGCACAAGAAAGCTCTGAGTAAGCAAGTCACCTGTGAGATATGCAATGTTAAAGCTACAGCTGAAGCCTTTTGTCACCAATGTGATAAGTTTGCATGCAAGAGTTGCGTTGATATGCACTCAGTAATGTCAGCTGTCTTTGTAGGACATGAATGTGTGCCTTTTGAACAGCTTCAGAGCTTACAAAGCGAACAGCTTCTTCCTAAACATCCTGAGCCTAAGAAATGCAGTGTTCATAAGAAAAAGTTGAAAATATTTTGTTTCGACTGCAACAAGCCGATCTGTCGAGACTGCACTGTGAAGGATCACAGAGACCACAACATAGAGTTCAGCAATGTAGCCACAGACGACAAAAAGAAACAACTCCTTGAAATGCTCAAACCTCTCAGAGAAGCAGAAAAATCTCTGTCTCAATCCATCAAAGATGTGAATAAAGCTGAGAGTGAGATCCAAACCCAGAAGAAGAAAGTGACTCACAAAATAGAGACTTCCTTTGACGAGCTCCACAAGATTCTTGATCTGCGCAAACAACAACTTCTAGGAGTGGTCAACAGAAACACTGAAGACAAGATCAAGAAGCTAGATACACAAAAGGAGAAATTGTCCATTGCTAGTGCAGAAGCTTGCAGTGTGATCGACTACACAGAGCGGAGTGTTAAATTGTGTTCTGATGAGGAGGTTATGAGCATGCACAGAGACATCGTGAGCAAAATACAAACACAGATTACAGAAAGTGACAAACAGAAAATAGACACTGAAATATCGGAAAAGGCAGACTTGATAGTCAGGGTGGACTGCACGAAGGCTCTTCAACAGTTCTGTGAGGAGAATACATGGATAACTAATAACACTATTGTAGACATGGTGGAAGTGACAGAGGTTCCAAAGACTACTGACTCATGTTTACAATACAAAACAAGTCTGGAAAAAAGATTTCTGCTAAAAATCTGAAATGTCAGTTTCAGTGCATAGACACTGCAGCAGTTTATTCAGCCAAAACAAATGCCATTAGTGCAAACAAATATGAAATCACATATACACCTACAGTGCGTGGACAATACACTCTTACTATTAGTGCCTATGATCACCCTGTACCAAGCAGCCCATTCTCTGTTGTTGCATATTTAAGTCCAATAAATTTGACAAATCCCACAAACGTTTGGAATAATGTAACCAAACCATGCAGTATTGCAATAAACTCACAAAAAGAGACTTTTGTTGTAGAATACAATAGAGCCATTGAAGTATTTAATGAAGAAGGAAACAGAATAAGATGTATCGATCAGAAGTCACTCAAAATATTTGGATTGCGTCGTTTAGCAATTGATCATGAAGACAATGTCTATTATATTGGAGGATCATCAAATAATATAGGGAAATGTGATCGCTACTTCAACAATGTCCAAGTACAGGAGGTCAAAGGATGTAACCTTATGTATATAATAGCAGTAGGAGATGAAATACATGTCACTGAATATAGCAACGAAGGTCAGATTGTAGTGTATGACAGAGATCTGAACTTTGTCCGGCACATCACTACAACCAGTAGGACTACTCTACGCCACATGTGTCCTGATCCCCATGGAAACCTGTATGTCAGCACTTATGACAAAACAATAATTGTCCTCAACATGAAAGGAAATATCCTCAACACTTTTAATCGTGTCCAGAATGAAGTCACGCTATTGAAACAACCATGGATGGTGCATGTGTTTGGTCGCTATGTGTATGTGGCTGACATAAACTTAAAGAAGACAGTCGTGTTCACCAAAGATGGCAAGTATATTACCACATTTGGTTGCTATGGACCACTACACATTAATAACGATGGAGTGGTGTTCTCCTGTGACTTTTTTAGTGGCTGTGTCAATATTTATTAGCTGTTAGAGACTTCATTTTGTTGGTAATAATCGTCATTGTTATGCACACATTATCTATTGTATCATATCACGTGATTCAGTTGTGCTACGAGTTTGTATGAATTGATAAAGATTGAGTGACAATAATGCTGTTGTGATGGTTGTACCTAAAGCTAGCGTCGCGAATTGTAGAGTTTATTACATTAGCTTATACATAATTTCAATTTGTTATTATATCAATTTAATAACTTACATTTGTTTATGAAGGGGTGGGGTGTGTAGTTATTTGTCAACTGTAGAAATCAGTTCTTGCTGGCCTTGCTATTTATGTTTGTAGCACTGCAAACATACATAGCAGAGCCTAACTATGGTTCCAGACTCAGAGGAATTCAAAGACAGGTACATATCCATGATAATAATAGAGAACAATTACAATAAAAAATAACCAAACTGGATTAAGCAACCAACAAAAAATGTTCAGAATGTAGCAGAGAAACTGTCCCTTGCTAGTGAAGAAAGTTTGCAGTATGATCAACTACACAGAGCAGTGTGTTAAATTGTGTTCTGATGATGAGGTTATGAGCATGCACAGAGACATCATAAGGAAAATACAAGCACAGATTACAGAAAGTGAAAAACAAAAAACTGACACTGAATTATCAGAAAAGGCAGACTTGATAGTTGAGGTGGACTGTGCAGAGGCTCTACAACAGTTCTGTGAGGAGAATACCTAGGTAAATAATAATACAATAGTAGACATGTTGGACCACACAGATGCTCCAAAGACTATGGAGGTTGGTGAGGAACTCAAGTTTACGATACAAAACAAGTTCGGGAAAAAATCTCTGCAATAAATCTGAAATGTCAGTTTCAGTGCATAGACAGTGCAGCAGTTTATTCAGCCAATACAAATGCTATTAGTGCAAGCATGAAATCACATATACACCTCAAGTGTGTGGGTGATACAAAGTTGCTGCCAATGCCTATGACCACCCTGTTCCAGGAAGCTGCATTGCCGTTGTAGCTTTTTAAGTCCAGAAGTTACACAATACTATCAAAATTGGAACTCTAACCCAAACCATTCATTATTGCAATAAACTCATGCAAAGAATTATCATTGTAGAATACAATAAAACTATTGACGTATTTAATGAAGAAGGAAACAGAATAAGATATATGGATATGGATGTGAAGAAACTCAAAGTAAATGGATTGTGCAATTCAGCAGTTGATCATGTAGACAGTGTCTATAATGGACAATTATCTAATAATATAGGGAAATGTGATCGCTATTTCAACAATGTTCAAGTACAGGAGGTCAAGCAACTCCAAGATTGCGGCCATTATGATGACATAACAGTAGTAGAAACTGAAGTACTTGTTACTGAATGGAATAACAAAGGACAGATTACAGTGTATGACAGAGATCTGAACTTTGTCCATCATATCTTTATTAATGATTAAATTACACTACGCCACATGAATCCTGGTAACCATGGAAACCTGTATATCAGCAATGATAACGAAAAAAAGCTGTCTTTGACATGAAACGAAATATCCTCAACACTTTCAATCGAGTCCAGAATGAAGTCGAGTTATTGAAACAACCATGGATGGTGCATGTGTTTGGTTACTATGTGTATGTTGCTGACTTCGAAGTAAAGAAGACAGTCGTGTTCACCGAAGATGGCAAGTACATTACCACATTGGGTTGCTGTGGACCATTATAACAATGGAGTGGTCTTTCACTGTAACACTTATGTTGATTGTGTTAATATTTATTAGCTCATCAATGGTATATAACTTCAATAGATGTTTTTTCTTTATATTATAATGCTACTGTGTTCGATTTTTTTTTTTTAAGGAATGAGGGTGGTGGTGGGGTGGGGGAGTCTTTTTTTTTAAACCGTGGAACTCCTTTTCTGCTGCGAATAATGGTGACCCAATGACGGATAAAGAATCTGACCAATAAGAAATACAGATGCTACCGGCCAATGAAGCTGAACAACATTTCAACTTACCTATACAGGGAGCAATAATACCATAGGATGATTCTCATATTGGTTAATAACTAACCTCAGGACTTTTTTCACTAAAATACATTACAGGAATATTGGAGTTGGGTACTGGTTCAGCAGTGTGACTGGCTTAGTGAATTTACTCTTTACTTAAGAAGGAAATAATTTCCACTCTTTCATAGTGTTCCTGCACAAAGGCAACATTTACTGCATCACAAAATCCAAAATGTTGCCCTATCCTAACTAATTTCTGCAGGCCATGTATAGGATGGATAAAAAAAATTGATTTTTGTTGCTTTGAGGCATAATAATTTGCAGCAAGTTATGAATTCAAACAGTGAGTTTGTGGTTAACACAAACATGCAATCTCGTGTATTGTTGAGGATGACATTGTATGACACAGTTGGTGTTGCAGTATATACACAGAGATCATACTATTATTGTGTTGCCAACCATTACCCATTGTTTGATGTCCTACATGCATGTTATGCAAATATTTTTACCTAACCCTATTCCATTCAACAAATTCTGGAACACAAATTCCAGTTGCTAGGGACTTTTCTTCTTAATGTTTGTAGGGCTGTAGTGGAGCCTATAGAGTACTGCTAATTGATTAAAAAGAAAGAAAGAAAAAAAGCAGGGCTTTTGGAGCGTGTTTTGTCCAAGTTACATTCTCCTCAAGCTTCAAGTAAGTAATCCTCCCACTGTACGCAACCGTCACCCTGGTGGCCAGTTAATCATCATGAACGTTTTATAGCTAAGGTCATAGTTTATGTACGTATAAAGTTTGGAGTCATTAGTTTTTGAGGACCATGGCGCGGCCACCACCAATTCAATTGCTCGCGGGAAAGTTAATTCCGGGAGCTCCACCTTTTGGGCGACTACTACGACTGGTCGGTACAAGTAAGAAACCAGTTTTCTGTACGCAACCAACCGTCACTAAACGAACTCATCCTTGTCAACTGCTACGTTAGTTCATTGTTTTGAACATGTCCTTTTTATTTTATTTCTCAATTCTGCTTTGTTTTGGCCAGTTAATAATCATCGTGAACGTTTTGTAGCTAAGGTCATAGTTTACCTTTAGTTTTTGAGGAACATGGATTCAAACCTCACCCGCAGGCGCGGCCACCACCAATTCAATTGATTCTCTAGAGAAAGTTAATTCCGGGCTCCACCTTTTGGGCGCCTTATACTGCGACCAGTTTTCTGGCTGCCTCCCTCGCACACGGTTTTAAGCGCTACTAAACGAGTGATATTGAGACGATAAGTTTTATTATAATGTTGTTCTCTCGGCATAGTCAGGTAAGGGAAGGCTTTTATCAAGCTATCTATGTCTGTATTGAGTAGTGAATCATTTTTACTTCAACAGTTTCAGTGTATCTACAGGTTTTCCGTACTTAGTAATTTCACATTATATCTGTACTTTGCTAGCTCATTCAATAAAATATTTATCTGAACTTAGCGAGCTATAGCTACATACCAAAATAGTATCTTGAGCTATACCAAAATAGTATTCTATATAAAATGCATTGCTAATTTATCATAAAAAAACTATCATTGGTCATCACAATACTGCAAAATAAAAAATCATGAGTAGTATTACCATAAACATGTTTTAAAATAATAATCCAGATTACAATGAGCCTTTAAAGAAGTATTACTTACCTGTCAAAACTTGGAGACACTCTAGGAGCTACTGCTTGCTCTAAAGAACAAACAAAACTGATGAAGTCAACAAGGGAATAGAATATCAAGCAGCTGCGCTTTACAACTTAAAGATACTTCACTACTTTTTATGGTCATTTTACTTGTCAAACTTTCACTGTTTTTATCCTCCTCAAATGTTACTTGCCTGTAAACAAGTGCATGGCTAACTTGCTCCATTTGTTAGTAAGAAGCAATTGAAGTTCTGAGTGTTGCTGTGCACTTTTATGTTAGGATAAGTCTAACAAGCCCCTCACAATTTAGTGACAACAGTCTGCTAAGGGTCAACAACTAAGTATATGACTGAGAATGCTCTTCATGTGGTACTATGTAATTCCCACTTGGAGTATATAAATATCTGTTGGTTGAGTGTGAAACTTTTTTTTGTTATTGTTGTTGAAAGCAGAGAAGGCAAACTGATGTCTCCACCGTTCAATCCTGGCTAGCCTGGTACCAAACTACAGCTAGCTACTCACTCCCAATTCAACAACAGTTCAATTTTATGAGACCAAGCTTTCATCAGAAGATTTTGAACATATTCTGGAGGTTTTGTTCACATCTGGTTGCACTCATTGCTGACATTGAGAAGGCCTTTTTGATGCTATCTATAACAGAGTAAGATCGAGATGCCTTGATGTTTCTATAGGAAGGTAAATGATGGAAACAAGCCTGACTTGAACATCCAGGTTGTTTGATTTTCTCATGTGTATTTGGGGCGTCCTCAAGCCTATTCCTGCTCAATGCCACAATTGACAATTCCCTAAAGCAGTTCTCTGATTCCAAGATTGACCTGGTCGCCTCCTGCACCAAATGCATTTATGTGAATGATATTGTGGCTGAGCATCAAATGCAAATGAAGCAATGAAATTGTATGAGGAATCCAAGGCTGTCATCCATACTCCTCCCTTCTGCTGTGGTGGGTGAGACAACAGTGTCGGTATCTCCAGCCACTAACCAGAGTCATGACAAACTTCCTCCCACATAGGCCAGTCTCTCTGTCTTGCAGTGTTGTCTTCCTGGGTCATCCTAAACTCATGTGACATTATAGACAAGAAAAGTAGGGTAAGAATTAATACTAAGCAAGGCTGCATTTTTATAAGGGCTAAAATGGCGACCAATTATCTATCTCCTCTTCATCTACCTTCAAACAGATAAACATTTAGACAATTATACATATATATATATATAATTCATACTCTTTTGAAAATCTTATTTCACTTTCCCCTTATTGCAGCCGTATTTTAGGTTTCATTGGTGTGTGTCTCTGTAATGTGTATGGGATGTGTGTGGATCTTACAAGACAAGATTACGTTTAAAAGGTTTACATAGTGCTTAGAGAGAAATTAGAACTGCTCTCTCAACTTCTCTCTCACACAACATACAATACACTCGCACACTCATTAATTATTCTCACAACGTGCATTTCCTCATACAAATACTCCTACTGTCTCAATGTTTGATGTTCAAATACTTAGTTACTCTTGTCTATTTAGTTTCAATTTGTTACTACCACTCTATATACAGCATAATAACTCTGACTTAAAATTGGTTAAGTTCTAAACAGCTCCTCTATCACATACTCTGTGGTTCCTTGCAACTTGCAGTTAAACTAGGGCCTTAAAAGCAAAGCTCCATGACTAGTTTTGTTCCTGTCACTGTTACATGTATATGATAATAGTTATATGAAACCAGCTAAACTGAAAGTGTCCTCGTTTCATTTATGTATATTATATAAATAAAATTTAGCCCCACTTATTTTGACTTAAAACCTACATAATAGTTATGGTCTAATAAAATGAGTCCTGAATATCTTCTATTGAAATATATATCTCATTAGTTTTCTATGGTGAAGATGTAGATAGCCTGAAATAGCCCATGCTACTAATCCCTTGAGATAAACACAGTGAAAGTGTTCATTAGCCTTGGGTGGGAGTTTACCTTATATGGGAATGTAAGGAGTGTTTTGAATATAGTAAGTGCATCACATGACCCAGTATTTAATCTCACCCAAACATAAAAGTGTCTTTTACAACACTTTTTTGATATATAATTTTGTAAAATGGCAGTAGGTCTAGATGTTGTGGAGAAGACTTTAGAAGATCTGGAGAAGGAGATTACTTGTGCTATCTGCCAGGAGCACTACACAGATCCCAAGACTCTTCCTTGCCTGCACTGCTACTGCAAGCAATGTATCCTCAAACTGGCCCTTAGGGTAGGCCAAGGTAAGCCATTCCCTTGTCCTGAATGTCGCAAGGACACTGTACTTCCTGAGGGAGGTGTGAAAGAGCTTCAGTCTGACTTCAAATTAAACCGCTTGAAGTCCATGTACCTCAAACACAAGAAAGCTCTGAGTAAGCAAGTCACCTGTGAGATATGCAATGCTAAAGCTACAGCAGAAGCCTTTTGTCACCAATGTGACAAGTTTGTGTGCAAGAACTGCGTTGATATGCACTCAATAATGACAGCACTTTTCGAAGGACATGAATGTGTTCCTATTGAACAGCTTCAGATATTACAAAGTGAACAGCTTCTTCCTAAACATCCTGAGCCTAAGAAATGCAGCGTTCATGAGGAAAAGTTGAAAATATTTTGTTTTGACTGCAACAAGCTGATCTGTCGAGACTGCACTGTGAAGGATCACAGAGACCACAACATAGAGTTCAACAAAGTAGCCGCAGACAACAAAAAGAAACAACTCCTTGAGATGCTCAAACCTCTAAAAGAAGTAGAAGAATCTCTGTCTCAATCCATCAAAGATGTGATTAAAGCTGAGAGTGAGATCCAAACCCAGCAGAAGGAAATGGCTCACAAAATAGAGACTTCCTTTGATTACCTTGGCCAGATTCTTGAGCTGCGCAAACAACAGCTGCTAGGAGAGGTCAACAGAAACACTGAAGACAAGATCAAGAACTTAAACATGCAAAAGAAGAAATTGTCCATTACTAGTGCTGAAGTTTGCTATGTGATCAACTACACAGAACAGAGTGTTAAATTGTGTTCTGATGATGAGGTTATGAGCATGCACAGAGGCATCGTGAGCAAGATACAAACACAGATTACAGAAAGTGACAAACAGAAAATAGACACTGAAATATTGGAAAAGGCAGACTTGATAGCTGATGTGGACTGTGCGGAGGCTCTACAACAGTTCTGTGAGGAGAATACCTGGGTAGCAAACAATGCTACAGTAGACATGTTCGAAGTCAATGAAGTTCCAAAGACTATGGAAGCTAGTGAGGAACACAAGTTTACAATACAAAACAAGTCTGGGAAAACAAGTTCTGCTAAAAATCTAAAATGTCAGTTTCAGTACATAGACACTGCAGAAGTTTATTCAGCCAAGACAAATGCCATTACTGCAAACAAATATGAAATCACATATACACCTTCAGTGCGTGGGCGATACAATCTTACAATTAGTGCCTATGACCACCCTGTACCAGGCAGTCCCTTCACCATTGTTGCATACTTAAGTCCAATGAAGTTGAACTGTCCTACAAAAGTTTGGAATAATGTAATCAGTCCGATCAGTATTGCAATAAACTCACACAAAGAGATTTTCATTGCAGAATACTATAAAGCCATTGAAGTATTTAATGAAGAAGGACTGAGAATAAGATGTATCGATCAGAAGTCACTCAAAATAAATGGATTGCGCCGTTTAGCAATTGACCACGAAGACAATGTCTATTATATTGGAGGATCATCAAATAATATAGGGAAATGTGATCGCTACTTCAACAATGTCCAAGTACAGGAGGTCAAGCAACTCCAAGATAGCGGCCATTATGACATAACAGTAGTAGGAGAAGAAATTCTCGTCACTGAATGGAAAAACAATGGTCAGATTACAGTGTATGACAGAGATTTGAACTTTGTCAGGCGTATCTCTACTACCAGTAAGACTACGCTACGCCACATGTGTCCTGATACTCATGGAAACCTGTTTGTCAGCAATGCTGACTGTACAATAGTTGTCCTTGAGATGAAAGGAAATATCCTTAGCTCTTTCAATCGTGTCCAGAATGAAGTTGAGTTGTTGAAACAACCATGGATGGTGCATGTGTTTGGTCATTATGTGTATGTGGCTGACCAAGACTTAAATAAGACAGTCGTGTTCACTAAAGATGGCAAGTACATTTCCACATTTGGTTGCTATGGACCACTGCACATTAATAACGATGGAGTGGTGTTTCAGTGTGCCTTTAATGGTCATCATATTAATATTTATTAGCCTCACCTAACTAAACTTTCATGTAACTTCACTAGTTCTGTTAATGTAAAGTTATTAGATTTCTTTTTTAAGGGTGGGTTGAGGATGTGTGGTCTATTTATACTACATTAACTGTAAAATCACTTTGCTACGAATGTTCATACCATGATAGGAGGACTGAACCATCAAATCATTAAAGTAGGTAGATGTAACGTGGTGCATAGGCTTTGGCTGCCAGTCTGCTATAAATCTATTACTACAAAAGTACTACATGAGTACTGTGTACTACCACAACCTACTCTCTGATGAATATGTGCTGGTGAGTGTGTTATATTATGTGCAACACTGCACAGTGGCCTATATATGTATATACTTATTGAAAATACAGCTATCTATGGAAACAAATAAACAGTTAGATTTACTCTTACCTAGCACTTACAGAGGTGGACAACATTAAATGCTTTCTTTGAAATAATAAATCTGTAAAGTACACATTAATGAATCATGTTGAAACCATGCTCATACATCACAGTTTAGTGGATGGTGACCACCCTAAATTAAATTAACCTTTTTCCAATAGTACTAAATTCCTCTTCTTGAAGTTACTATAGTGAAGATTGTGTGCGGAATGATTCAATTCATATATCACTATTCCAAGCAGTACTCAAAGTCAGCTGAAACGTTTGCCTCAAGCTTATAACTTGCATATGAGTTGCTGAGCCTAATGATGTGCTCTAAATATTAAGCTTGTCTGGTTCACAGAGACTATGAATGGTTATATTATTGATGGATCTCTCTTAGAGGAGCCATATTTAATCTTATAAAGCCTACTAATTTAGGTAGACAAGAAATTAGGGCTCTGCTGAAAGGCCTATGAACGAATTGTCTATCTTACACAAACGTTTCAGACCATGAGATGAAATGGCCAGTGGCGGGTACATTTGTACCAAGACAGACGATCACTATTCTATCATAAAAAACTATCACTGGTCATCACAATCAAATTCATGAGTAATATATTGAGCATGTTATTTCACAAGAATCAAGTTACAACAATAATCCACTAAGGGTCAACAACTAGGTATATTGCTGAGAATGCTCTTTGTGATACTGTGTGATTCCCACTTGGAGTAAATATCTGTTTTTGGAGTGTGCAATTATTTTGTTGTTGTTGCTGTTCAAAGCACCAGAGAAGGCAAACTTGAGTATTTGGGTAAGTTAAATATTTTCCTTTTTGCCATTTTAAAACTATTTTCCTGCCACCCCCCCCCCCAAAAAAAAAATAAATAAATAATTAAAAGAAAAAGGGATTGGATAGAGTATGCAGTCTTTTCATAAAATTGCTCTAGTTAAAACAAAATAAGGTTACGCTAAATGTACAGTAGCTACTTCATCTATATTATTTAGTACCACCAAGCTAATTGCCTAGCTTCTTTGTTCATTATTTTCTTTCAAGTACAATAATTGGCTAAGCTATATAGTATGGTGGCATATTAGTTTTAATAATTTTTATTGTTATTTTTTTATACTAGGTAGTCTTTTCTTCTGTAACAAATCTCACAACTCAGCTTTTTTTTTTAAATGCTAAAAAATGATTAGATTATTGCTAGAAAATTTTTAATCTTAGATTGATTGTGTTGTACTAATGTTTGTAGTTATTATTTTATAATAATTTCAGCCAAGTATGACTAAATTGTTATTTATAGTTGGTATGCCACATATTCATCCCATCTAGTGTTATATAGAGCCAAGTACGCTCACAAAGTACACATGTATGTATAGGCAGGAATTTCTTGCAATGGAGCTATGGCAATTTGCATCTATGAAGGATTAACTAGACAAGTTGTGTGCAAGAACTGCGTTGATATGCACTCAATAATGACAGCACTTTTCGAAGGACATGAATGTGTTCCTATTGAACAGCTTCAGATATTACAAAGTGAACAGCTTCTTCCTAAACATCCTGAGCCTAAGAAATGCAGCGTTCATGAGGAAAAGTTGAAAATATTTTGTTTTGACTGCAACAAGCAGGAACATGGATTCAAACCTCACCCCCAGAGACCACAACATAGAGTTCAACAATGTAGCCGCAGACAACAAAAAGAAACAACTCCTTGAGATGCTCATACCTCTAAAAGAAGTAGAAGAATCTCTGTCTCAATCCATCAAAGATGTGATTAAAGCTGAGAGTGAGATCCAAACCCAGCAGAAGGAAATGACTCACAAAATAGAGACTTCTTTTGATGACCTTTGCAAGATTCTTGAGCTGCGCAAACAACAGCTGCTAAGAGAGGTCAACAGAAACACTGAAGACAAGATCAAGAACTTAAACATGCAAAAGAAGAAATTGTCCATTACTAGTGCTGAAGTTTGCTATGTGATCGACTACACAGAACAGAGTGTTAAATTGTGTTCTGATGATGAGGTTATGAGCATGCACAGAGACATCGTGAGCAAAATACAAACACAGATTACAGAAAGTGACAAACAAAAAACTAACACTGAAATAATGGAAAAAGCAGACATGATAGTCAAAGTGAGCAAGATACAAACACAGATTACAGAAAGTGACAAACAGAAAATAGACACTGAAATGTCGGAAAAGGCAGACTTGATAGTTGATGTGGACTATGTGGAGGCTCTACAACAGTTCTGTGAGGAGAATATCTGGGTAGCAAACAATGCTGTAGTAGACATGTTCGAAGTCAATGAAGTTCCAAAGACTATGGAAGCTAGTGAGGAACACAAGTTTACAATACAAAACAAGTCTGGGAAAACAAGTTCTGCTAAAAATCTAAAATGTCAGTTTCAGTACATAGACACTGCAGAAGTTTATTCAGCCAAGATAAATGCCATTAGTGCAAACAAATATGAAATCACATACACACCTCCAGTGCGTGGGCGATACAACCTTACAATTAGTGCCTATGACCACCCTGTACCAGGCAGTTCCTTCACCATTGTTGCATACTTAAGTCCAATGAAGTTGAACTGTCCTACAAAAGTTTGGAATAATGTAATCAGTCCGATCAGTATTGCAATAAACTCACACAAAGAGACTTTCATTGCAGAATACTATAAAGCCATTGAAGTATTTAATAAAGAAGGACTGAGAATAAGATGTATCGATCAGAAGTCACTCAAAATAAATGGATTGCGCCGATTAGCAATTGACCACGAAGACAATGTCTATTATATTGGAGGATCATCAAATAATATAGGGAAATGTGATCGCTACTTCAACAATGTCCAAGTACAGGAGGTCAAGCAACTCCAAGATAGCGGCCATTATGATATAATAGTAGTAGGAGAGGAAGTACTTGTCACTGAACTTAACAATAAAGGTCAGATTATAGTATATGACAGAGATCTGAACTTTGTCCGACACATCTGTACTACCATTAAGACTAAGACTATATTACGCTACATGTGTCCTGATAGCCATGGAAACCTGTATGTCAGCAATGGTAGCAGTACAATAGTTGTCCTTGACATGAAAGGAAATATCCTTAACACTTTTAATCGAGTCCAGAATAAAGTCAGTTTATTGAAACAACCATGGATAGTGCATGTGTTTGGTCACTATGTGTATGTGGCTGACTATGACTTAAAGAAGACAGTCGTGTTCACCAAAGATGGCAAGTACCTTACCACATTGAGTTGGTATGGATCATTGCACATTAATAACGATGGAGTGGTGTTTCACTGTGATTATAATAGTCATCATGTTAATATTTATTAGCCTCACCTAACTAAACTTCCGTGTAGCTTCATTTTATGTCTTCAATTTAATGTAAAGCTATCAAATTTTTTTGGGGGGGTGGGGTGAGGGAGAGGGTGTGTGGTCTGTTTATAAAGTAACTGTGAAATCACTATTTGCTACGAATGTCTACTTCAGTGAAGCACCAAAGGTGCGAACCCTCAGCGCTATTAAGCACTGCCTAGCTATTACAATATAATCTCAGACCGAAAGAACAAGCAATCTATTAGCTATTATAATGAGGCATCAATATACATCAAACCGTGAAAATGGTACATGGAAAAGCTGTCTTGATACGAGAAGAAGCTAAACTAGCCAGAAAAGCTTACCGGTATACAATTTCAACACGAAACTTCACTTCATTTGACTTTTTAACTTTCCTGAGCATAAAGCAAACTTCACCACCAGCTGCAAGAAATTATTTTCTCACATGATTATGACGTGATGCTAAGAAGCATATAAAAGCTGTACCTACGCAGAGCTGAAAGCTTCGCGTTTTCTCAATGATTTAGCCAGAAATTTAAAAAGTAGCACAATAAAAGGTCCTAAATCTTCATCCTGTGTAAGTTCATACCTAAATCAACAGTTAATCGTCAGAAATCTCCAAAATCAGAGCGTGACACACAGACAGACAGGACGACTACAATAACACTCTCATGCATACATGCTGAGGGTTAATAATATTCAAGTACAAGAGGTCAAGCCACTCCAAGGATACAGATATTATGATATAACGGTAGTAGTACTAAGTCACTGAATGGCATAACAAAGGTCAGATTACAGTGTATGATAGAGATCTGAACATTTTACAGCATATCGATGCTACCAGTAAGACAATGCTACGCCACATGTGTCCTGATAGCCATGAATACCTGTATGTCAGCACTAGTGACAATACAGTAGCTGTCATTGACATGAAAGGGAATATCCTCAACAATTTTAATCGAGTCCAGAATGAAGTCACATTATTAGAAGAACCATGGATGGTGTATGTGTTTGGTCACTATGTGTATGTGGCTGACTGTGACTTACAGAAAACAGTTGTGTTCACGAAAGATGGCCACATTACCACTTTTGGTTGCTATGGACCACTGCTCATTAATAACAATGGAGTGGAGTTTCACTGTAATTATTATAGTCACCATGCAATATAAGTTTAATATAAAGTTATTAGATTTCTCTTTTGGGGAGGGTATAAATTAACTGTGAAATCAATACTTTCTACGAATTTTTGACATACAAGTTGCCAAAATATGTACACTAAACTGGATAACCAATAAATAAGCGGAGATATGTTTTTAATTCAGATAGTGGATTGTGGAAAAAAATCAAATTTTAGTCAATGGCTAATTCTTTGTGACTTCATGGTGGTGCACTTCAAATACAGTGGCACTCTCTCAGATACCAACATTGACAACATGTCCTTCATCATGACCATCATCTTAACCAATAGAAATGGGCCCAGTCACCAGTTACAGTCAATATGATGCCTATTTCTAGCAGCTACCCTGAGATTGAAAACAGTAGAAGTCTGGAAATATACATGATGTGATGACGAGGGATTATCACATTTTTAGTTATGTAAGTGCTAACTGTTTTATTTGCCTAGATGTGTACGACAGAGATCTGAACTTTATAAAGCATATTGCTGCTACCAGTAAGATTACGATACGCCACATATGTGTCCTGATAGCCATGGAAACCTGTATGTCAGCAATAAAGACAATAAAATAGTGTCATTGACATGAAAGGAAATATTCTTAACACTTTTAATCAAATTCAGAATTAAATCACGTTATGGAAACAACCATGGATGGTGTATGTGTTTGGTCACTATGTGTTTGTGGCTGACCATAACCTAATAAGGATAGTCGTGTTCACCAAAGATGGTAAGTACATTACCACTTTGGTTGCTATGGACTACTGCACATTAATAACAATGGAGTGGTGTTTTGCTGTGTATTTAATGGTCATCATATTAATATTTATTAGCCTCACCTAACTAAAGTTTCATGTAACACTATTTCGTTGTGTTTTCATTTTAATGTATAAAGTTATTAGATTTCATTTTTAAGGGTGGGGCAAGGGAGAGGAGTGCAGCCTATTTATAAATTAACTGTAAAATCATTATTTGCTACGAATGTTCATACCAGTGGCCACAATATGTGTACAAAACTGGATAACCAATAAAGAAGCCAAGCTGTGATTTCTATTCTGATTGTGTGGATTGTTGGAAGAACTCTGCATGCTAATCTCTCTTCGTGATTTATCGTTAGGTGCACTTTAAATAAAGTGGCAATCTCTCAGATTCCAATATTGAAATTATATCATTCATGATGACATCACCCATACAAACAATAGAAATAAGGCCCAGTCACCAGTTACAGTCAACACGATGCCTTTCAGTGGATTTAACCCTCAGTGTGCATGTGCGAGAGGGTTACAGTACTCAGTTTGTCTGTCAGTCATTCAGTCACACTACAAAAATCTGATCTCAAAGACAGCAATCTGAAGACTTAAACAGGCATAAAAATACACCACTGGACAATTTAAGTCCCTTTAATGTGCCAGAATTTTATTTCGACTTAGTTTTCAAAAAATAAAATAAAAGCTACATATTATTAGTCAATTTTTAGCCGTACGACTGTAAGATTTAGTGGGTAATGCCCCCCCCCCCCCCACTAGTCACGTGGTAATTGTAAGAGCAAATAGTTTCTTTGCTGCCCACTTACACTATGTTCTCAGTGATATACCGGGTGTTTGGAGTTTCCCATTGAAACTACTGGTGAGGTGAGTGTCAATTGTTCAATTAAGCTTATCTAATGAATACTGTATTAACATCTACCATTTCATTGCACAAGCTGCATATCGACTTGCTCGAGCCATACCTTTCGATTCGCATGAGCTACATATCAACCTTTTCATATTGATACTACACTAAACTACTGTCCTCTCAAATAGCTAGATAGTGTATAGTAACCTTGAGGGGTTCACACCCTTGATGCTTCAGTGAGTACAGTAGACTAGAAATATACAGGATGTGATGAGGAGAGATTATCACATATAGAGCTATGTAAGTGCTAATTTTTCTCTTCGTCATACTCAATAACATGGTAGAAACAGTGCAAGTTGTTAACCTAGAGAATAACTGTGGTGGTACAGCGTCATCACTATGAAGATAGTGTCAGAATGGCTGATTAGGTGCAGGTATAATAAATGGAGGGGTCACAAATAGTACATTGCAAGCTTTCGAATAATTTGTTCTTTAAACTTTATGTACATGATTATTATAGAAAATAAAGGTCCAATAATGCAACATGCCCTGAGCAAGCCCCTCTGTAGCTATTACAAAGGTCCTGTGTACCAATTAGTAGAATTCATACATGTTAATCAATGAATGAAATTGCTTCACTTGGTCAAAATTTTGGTACATTGTTGTGTATTTCAAAATTTTTATATCGCAAAAGCCAAATGTTCATAACTGTTCATAACTTGATACTACTTAATGAAAATACAGCCATCTAAAAAAAATAGAACATTAGATTTACCCTTACCTAGCACTTATAGAGGTGGACTAACGGTACTTATTAGTAAATCCTTTCTTTGAAATAATATATCCATAAAGTACACATTAATGAATCTTGCTGAAATACGAAAATTTAAGAAGGCAGAGCTTGCCATATATGGAGTAGAAAGTTACCAAGGGGATATAACATTTTGTTGACAGTTTTTAACTATTTACTTCTCTAGTGTCATACAATCCATACCACTGTGTATTGTTGCACATAATGTAACACACTCACCAGCACATGTTCACCCGAGGCTGCCAATCCCCACTGGTGCAGGATCTTCTCTATGTCCGATATGAACCTAGAACAACAGAATATTATTACGTGATTACTGAGTACTACCACAGCCTGTTCAAAACCGTATGCACCACGTTACATCTACCTATAGTGATGATTTAATGATTCAGTCCTCCTATCACCCTAATATTAATAACACTGTTTTTCAATAGTACTAAAGTCCTATTCTTGAAGTTACTATAGTGAAGATTGTATGCAGATTGTTTCAATTCATATAACCCTATACCAAGCAATACTCAAAGTCAACTGAAACTCTTTGACTCAAACTTACAACTTGCACACGAGTTGCTGAGCCTAATGATGTGCTCTAAGTATTAGGCTTGTCTGGTTCACAGAGACTATGAATGGTTGTATTATTGATGGATCTCTCTCAGAGGAGCCAAATCTAATTTTATAAAGCCGACTAATTAAGGAAGACAAGAAATTAAGGCTGTCCAGAAAGGTCTGTGAATTGTCCATCCCACGCAAAAGTTTTATAAGACCATGAGATGAAATGGCTGGTGGGACACACTTGTACCAAACAGACAATCACAATTCTTTAATAAAACAATCACACGTCGCTACAATACTGCAAAATAAAATAAAATCATAAGTTCATGAACATGTTTTTTCACAAGAATCAAGTGAGTCTTTAAAGAAGTATTATGAATTATTTACCTGTCAATACTTGGAGACGCTCTAGGAGCCACTTGCTGTGTCTGCAGACTAGTATGTAGCAAGCTTGCTCCATTTGTTAATAAGAAGCCAATCAGTTCTGAGTGTTGCTGTGCACATTTATGTTGGTAGGACAATAGTCGAACAAGCCGCTCACAGTTTTGTGACAACAGTCCACTAAGGGTCAACAAATAGGTACATTACTGTGAATGTTCTTGTGATACATGTAATTCCCACTTGGACTAAACATCTGCTCTTGGAGTGTGCAATTATTTTTTGTTGTTGAAACCATCAGAGAAGGTAAATTTGAGTATTTGGATAAGTTGTATTTGAAAATTTGCTATTATTAGACTTTCATTTTGCCATTACACACTATTTCCCCCCTTTCCCCCCCCTCCCCTCCCCCCCCCACCTTCCATCCACTACCACCAAAAAAAGTATTGGATAGGGTATGGCTGTTTATTCATAAGCTAGTTGGCTGGCTCTAATTTTTAAAAATGTTACACTAAAATGCACAGTACTTCATCTATATTATTTAGTACTAGCAGCGTATTGCCTAGCTTCTTTGCTTGATTTTCAAGCACAATAATTGGCTAAGCTATTAAGCACAGTGTCTTATATTTAGTTGTAATAATTTTATATTAATTTTTTATACTAGCTTGTCTCTCTTTTTTTGTAACTAATCTCGCAACTCAGATGTTTTTAAAAATGATATTCTAGAATCTTTTATTCTTAGATAATGTTCAGGACTCAAGAAGCCCAGAACAGGCATAGAGAATACTCAAGTAGAACTTATTATTTCATTGGTTGCATTGTATTGAAATAACCTTACCGAACGGTTATTTCCACTTAATCATATTCATGCTTTAAAACCACAGAATGTATCAGCGTACTATCACCTTATAGATGAAGTGTATTCTTGTGTAATTTCTAAGATAGTAACCAAGGTGAACTCTGTATATTTGGAAGTCGAGGGTGCACAACATTTCCTGCCACCACTGCAGACAGCCTCCTGCAATCTGCAGTAAGTTGTGACATAGGCATACTGTCAAGGTAGTGCACGTGTCAGACTTTGGACTTACGTTTTCAGCATTTGGTGAATTCTTCTGTTCCTTCGAGCACAACTGCCGAAGTGACGTTTTGCTTCCCTGTGGCATCCCGACTGACCTGTGCGAAGAGGTTACACCCACTCGGCAAATAGATTGTGTTTTTACAATGTTTGTAGTTACTAGTGATGTGCTTGATCACAAATGGCGAGCGAGCCTAAAGACTATACTATTGTTATATTTTGACTTCTAACACTGAAGCTACTGAAAATAAGGTCCAGTTTTTAAATTTCGCATACACAAAAGGGATTTCAGTGCCATAGTAACAGCTCTCTGCAACTGCTGGAATTGAAAGAAAAAAACAACAACAAAACAATACACGTTATTTAAACGTTTTCTTTGTGATATTCTTTAGCTAAGTAGTGGTTGTAACACACAATGTTTTGACATAACTGGACATGCACCTACACAGACTTACCTTCATTGTAGTCTAGTGGACAATGTATTTTCAAGTAAATACTGTTGCGCACGGCTTATAACCATGACAAAGAGCGCATTGACTTACAACCGCCACTAACTCGAATAGAAATGGAAGTCCCTTAAGTTTTCAAGTTTTAACTGCACCCGCAAAAGAATTCAAAACGGTAAACAATTCAATTTCTAGGGTGATACGGGTACTGATCGATAAACCAGAGGATTCTGTGTAGTGCAATTTGGGACGGGGTCGACCACATAACTAACACAAAAACGCGAGGGTCAAAGTACAAAATGACATACGTACGTCCAAACATATATACAAATAAACATCCCCGATTTTCAATTGTGTTACCCCTGTAAGTGTCTCGCTCGCTACGCTCGCTCGCCAATTATTTTATACACATGAACACAGGAATTGCTTGGAGTGGAGCTATGGAAATTTGCATCTATGAGGAATTAGCTAGTAGACAAATTGTTGTGCAATGACATTCTTGATTGCATCCTGCTATTCATTAAAGATGCATATCTTGATGGTAATCGGTTCACAATCATGATAATGAATTATAATTAAATGTCCTCCCTCTGTTGACCAGATTTGGACGACCATGGGGGAACAAGTAGTGAGTATACCCACATTGCTAGTCATCACAAATAACACATAACAGTTTGATACTATATCACACTCAGAGAGTTTGGTACATGAGAACATAAACAGCTAATCATGTCTCTTCCATTGACTGATACTAAATGTTGTGCCCACTCTTTAGTGGCACCACAAATTCCTTTGGCATCTACTTTACGTTCTGCTTGGATACTTAGTTACTCTTGTCCATTTAGTTTCAATTTATTACTACCACTCTATATACAACTTGCTAACTCTGACTTAAAATGGTACAAATTCTAAACAGCTCCTCTATCACATAATCTGTGGTGATCCTTGGGACTTGCAGATAAACTAGGGCCTTAAAAGCAAAGCTCCATGATCAGTTTCATTCCTGTCACTGTTACATGTATATGATTATAGTAATATGAAACCAGCTAAACTGAAAATAGTTTTCTATGGTGAAGATGTAGATAGCCTGAAATAGCCCCATGCTACTACTCCCATGAGATAAACACAGTGAAAGTGTTCATTAGCCTTGGGTGGGAGATTACCTTATATGGGAATGTAAGGAGTGTTTTGAATATAGTAGGTGCATCACATGACCCAGTATTTAATCTCACCCAAACATAAAAGTGTCTTTTACAACACTTTTTTGATATATAATTTGTTAAAATGGCAGTAGGTCTAGATGTTGTGGAGAAGACTCTAGAAGACCTGGAGAAGGAGATTACTTGTGCTATCTGCCAGGAGCACTACACAGATCCCAAGACTCTCCCTTGCCTGCACTGCTACTGCAAGCAATGTATCCTCAAGCTGGCCCTTAGGGTAGGCCAAGGTAAGCCATTCCCTTGTCCTGAATGTCGCAAGGACACTGTACTTCCTGAGGGAGGTGTGGAAGAGCTTCAGTCTGACTTCAAATTAAACCGCTTGAAGTCCATGTACCTCAAACACAAGAAAGCTCTGAGTAAGCAAGTCACCTGTGAGATATGCGATGTTAAAGCTACAGCTGAAGCCTTTTGTCACCAATGTGACAAGTTTGTGTGCAAGAACTGCATTGATATGCACTCAGTAATGACAGCACTTTTCGAAGGACATGAATGTGTGCCTATTGAACAGCTTCAGATATTACAAAGTGAACAGCTTCTTCCTAAACATCCTGAGCCTAAGAAATGCAGCGTTCATGAGGAAAAGTTGAAAATATTTTGTTTTGACTGCAACAAGCTGATCTGTCGAGACTGCACCGTGAAGGATCACAGAGATCACAACATAGAGTTCAACAATGTAGCCGCAGACGACAAAAAGAAACAACTCCTTGAGATGCTCAAACCTCTAAAAGAAGTAGAAGAATCTCTGTCTCAATCCATCAAAGATGTGATTAAAGCTGAGAGTGAGATCCAAGCCCAGCAGAAGGAAGTGACATACAAAATTGAGACTTCCTTTGACGAGCTCCACAAGATTCTTGAGCTGCGCAAACAACAGCTGCTAGGAGAGGTCAACAGAAACACTGAAGACAAGATCAAAAAGCTAGACACACAAAAGGAGAAAATGTCCATTACTAGTGCAGAAGTTTGCAGTGTGATCGACTACACAGAACAGAGTGTTAAATTGTGTTCTGATGATGAGGTTATGAGCATGCACAGAGACATGATGAGCAAGATACAAACACAGATTACAGAAAGTGACAAACAGAAAATAGACACTGAAATATTGGAAAAGGCAGACTTGATAGTTGATGTGGACTGTGCGGAGGCTCTACAACAGTTCTGTGAGGAGAATACCTGGGTAGAAAACAATGCTATAGTAGACATGTTGGAAGTCAATGAAGTTCCAAAGACTATGGAGGCTGGTGAGGAACTCAAGTTTACAATACAAAACAAGTCTGGGAAAACAAGTTCTGCTAAAAATCTGAAAGGTCAGTTTCAGTGCATCGATACTGCAGAAGTTTATTCAGCCAAGACAAATGCCATTAGTGCAAACAAATATGAAATCACATATACACCTCCTGTGCGTGGGCGATACAATCTTACAATTAGTGCCTATGACCACCCTGTACCAGGCAGTCCCTTCACCATTGTTGCGTACTTAAGTCCAATGGAGTTGAACTGTCCTACAAAAGTTTGGAATAATGTAATCAGTCCGATCAGTATTGCAATAAACTCACACAAAGAGACTTTCATTGCAGAATACTATAAAGCCATTGAAGTATTTAATGAAGAAGGACTGAGAATAAGATGTATCGATAAGAAGTCACTCAAAATAAATGGATTGCGCCGTTTAGCAATTGACCATGAAGACAATGTCTATTATATTGGAGGATCATCAAATAATATAGGGAAATGTGATCGCTACTTCAACAATGTCCAAGTACAGGAGGTCAAGCAACTCCAAGATAGCGGCCATTATGATATAATAGTAGTAGGAGAAGAAATTCTTGTCACTGAATGGAAAAACCAAGGTCAGATTACAGTGTATGACAGAGATTTGAACTTTGTCAGGCGTATCTCCACTGCCAGTAAGACTACGCTACGCCACATGTGTCCTGATACTCATGGAAGTCTGTATGTCAGCAATGCTGACTGTACAATAGTTGTCCTTGAGATGAAAGGAAATATCCTTAGCTCTTTTAATCGTGTCCAGAATGAAGTAGAGTTGTTGAAACAACCATGGATGGTGTATGTGTTTGGTCACTATGTGTATGTGGCTGACGGAGACTTAAATATGACAGTCGTGTTCACTAAAGATGGCAAGTACGTTTCCACATTTGGTTGCTATGGACCACTGCACGTTAATAACGATGGAGTGGTGTTTCAGTGTGCCTTTAATGGTCATCATATTAATATTTATTAGCCTCACCTAACTAAACTTTCATGTAACTTCACTAGTTCTGTTAATGTAAAGTTATTAGATTTCTTTTTTTAGGGTGGGTTGAGGATGTGTGGTCTATTTATACATTAACTGTAAAATCACTTTGCTACGAATGTTCATATCATGGCCTATAACTTATTAAAAATACAGCCATCTATGGAAACAAATAAAAAGTTAGATTTACTCTTAACTAGCACTTACAAAGGTGAACAATAGTAAATGCTTTCTTTGAAATAATATATCTGTAAAGTACACATTAATGAATCATGTTGAAAGCATGCTCATACATCACAGTTTAGTAGATGGAGACCACTGTGTATAGTTGCACATAATATAACACACTCACCAGCACATATATTCATCGGAGGCTGCCAATCCCCACTGGTGCAGGATCTTCTCTATGTCTGCTATAAACCTATTACAACAGAAGTACTACATGAATACTGAGTACTACCACAACCTACTCAAAGCCTATATACCACGTTACATCTACCTACTTTAATGATTTGATGGTTCAGTCCTCCTATCACCCTAAATTAAATTAACCTATTTCCAATAGTACTAAAGTCCTCTTCTTGAAGCTACTATAGTGAAGATTGTGTGCAGAATGTTTCAATTCATATAACCCTATTCCAAGCAGTACTCAAAGTCAACTGAAACTTTTTCCTCAAGCTTACAACTTGAACATGAGTTGCTGAGCCTAATGATGTGCTAAGTATTAAGCTTGTCTGGTTCACAGAGACTAAGCATGGTTGTATTATTGATGGATCTCTCTTAGAGGAGCCAAATTTAATCTTATAAAGCCAACTAATTTAGGTAGACAAGAAATTAAGGTCGTCCAGAACGACCTGTGAATTGTCCACCCATGCAAAAGTTTCATAAGACCATGACATGAAATGGCCTGTGGGACGTACTTGTACCACAACAGACGACCCCAAGGTGCCATGGGATGGCAGGGAGGGATGCCAAGTAAGGGGGGACATGTGAGACCATGAAATGAGATGATGAATCTGTGAAGTGGGACTGGTGGACATCCAATGGACTATAAACTAACCTATTCATCTCATCACGGTCCAGCAGGGACATGTGCAGTCTATGCCATCTCATAGTGCATGGACATTCTGCAAGATTCCAAAGCCTCATGGAATTTTGGGATGAGATGGACAGTTTATAATATCTCTGGATAAATATAAAATGACCTACTTAGGCCAGACATGATTGAATTTTGACAATACACAAGCAAGTTTGTAGAAACAGTTATATTTGTAAGGACCGGTCAAGCTGTATAACTGACTTAGTAGAGTCCCATGCAGACTCAATGGACATTTTCCTTAAGAAAAAAAGTCAACTATTTGCAATAAACAAACTAAAGAAAGCTTTTACCTAATATAATGGGAGATACCCGAGTAAGCGTTCAACATTATTGCTCAAATATAAAAAGAAGCCATAGTTACTTAAGCACTTGCATTAGTTACATTTATTTCAAAAATATCTCTGCTGCCAGCTGCTGCAAACACCATACGTCTCACTCACTTAGTCTCGCGGGGCCAGACCCTTTACCAACCCTAATCCGCTACTCTTTTCTTCCCCCGCGTCACGCGTCACACCCCCGTAGCGGATCAGGGTTGGTAAAGGGTCTGGCCCCGCGAGACTGCACTCACTTCTTCTGATGCCAAAAAGGATTTTACATTCCAATATCACTTTCTAAATAAAGAGCACTATCGTATTTGGAAAGATATCTTGCACTCGCCAACTTCCAATAAGTAAGAGTAAAAATGCCTCCGAAAAAGCAAGTGGGTCAAGCTCCTAGCAAAAAGACTGTAGAGAAAAAAAAAGAAAAGGTTATAGAGGTGAGGTTTTACTCGTACGAGCAAGGAGTTATCTTAATTTTGTGTGTTAACTGCGTACGTCTTTTACGTGTGCGTGGTGCAGGATAAGACGTTTGGTATTAAGAACAAGAAAGGAAAGAAGCAGCAAACATACATAAAACAAGTCACAAATCAAGTGAAGTTTGGAGGAGGACAAAGTACTGCCAAGGTTAGCCTATGAATAGGTAATGAAGTGGTTATAGCTATTGGTATTCTCAGACAGACAGACTTTAAGATAAAATTGAGCAAGTACCCTGCCACACCATAGTGCTTGATGTGCTGACTTTAGCAAGCAGTGGCATGAGGTGATTTTATATCTTAGTTGGTTAAATATCAGCTTGCTTTTTTCCCCACGTATTCATGAATACACATACACCACTATCACGTTGCTGACGACACTTTACCAACCATACACAGCTATGAATTATTCATGAGCACATACAGCATTGTCGTCATACTGATGGTAAGTGTAATATGTCAATAACTAAACATGTGTAATGTTGTTCAATACCTGAAACATTCAGTAACTCTTTATGTACAGTTGATTTTTCCATATTTATAATATTGCTTTAATTAATATTGTTTTATTATTATTATTGCTGTTGTTTTAGTTGTTTTTGTTATATTATTATTGTTGTTGTTGTTACTATTATTACTATTTATTATTATTATTATTTTATTTTTTATTTTTTTTATTTATTATTATTATTATTATTATTACTGCAGAGGGAAGGAGATGTCTTTCAACTAAAGGTAAGTCATACCACGACCTTCATCTCTGCAAGATGAATGACTGTCTAAATCACTTCTGGTGCAGAAAGAGAAGGCCCAGAAGGAGAAAGAGATGTTAGAAATGCAGGGTCTCTTCAAGCCAGTGCAGCAGACTCAGAAGATCTCTGCCGGTGCTGACCCCAAGTCTGTGCTCTGTCTGTTCTTCAAGCAAGGTTCCTGCACTAAGGGAGACAAGTGTAAGTTTTCACATGACATGTCTCTGGAGAACAAGGCAGAGAAGAGAAGCATGTACGTCGACTCCAGGGACAATGAGCTAAAAGAAGGTAAAGGGTAGTTATTTTCACAGGCAGTTAGGCTATACTATTCTTGTTTATTTTATATTTGTTTCTATTGCAAACATAGCTTGAAACTCCAAGATGAAATTTGTTTCTGTTCAAAAGATTTGTACTAGTAAAATAAAGGGTATTGGATTTGTTTTAAATCTACGTAGTGAAACACTCAGTCCTTTTTATTTGGGCACCTTAAGGGTGCTGGGACATAGCAACGCGCGCGCACCCGCACACACCACAAATAACCACAAAAATCCGCTTTGCTCGCAATAGTAAAAACGACCGCTAACTTAGCTTGCGCGGGTAATTCAAAGCTTCCCGCCCACTAATTGATAAAACTAACCGAGGCCCCGCCCCCGCTATAAGTTGTAAAGAGCGCAGCTGTTTGATATTGTATTATTTCTTGGCTTACTTTATTAGTATTGTTTCTCCCTAGAGCAGACACCGGCTCCCAGATTGTCTCCAAGCTTTGACAGGTAAATAATACCTCACTAATGACTCCATTATTTTAATTTTTTGTTCTTGTGCAAAACTTCTTCCTGATATATCACTCATGATTTTTTTATTTTACAGTATTGTGATGACCAGTGATAATTTTTATGAATGTATATAATATAATGATACTTATTTCATATAAAAAATATTTTGATATAGCTAGCTAGATGAATATTTTGTGATGTAGCTAGCTAAGCAAGAATGAATAAACAAATGAAGTGAATAGCTAAGTACAGAAAACTGTACACAAACTGAAACTGTAGAGTTACCCAGCAGCAAAAATGGTTCACTAATCTATTATAGGTACATACACACACTGAATATGCATCTAGCTAGCTTGATAAAAGGCTTACCTTACCTGACCATGCCGAGAAAAACACTATTAACAAGACTACAATAATCTCCTCACACTCGTTTCAGTAGGGCTTATCATCGAGAAGGAGAGGCGGCCAGAAAACTGGTTTGCTAACAGGTAGGCTCCTGAAAGTTAGAGAGCACCTGGAACTCACTTTCCCGCGGAATCAATTGAATCTGTTGTGGGTGTGGTTTGATTGCAATCAAGTCTCTGCCAAAAGATCGCGTGGACTAATTTTTAGTCCTGGAGTCTATTTTGTGTTTCTTCTCAGAAACTACGAGTAGAAAAGACTCCAAATTTCGTACACAGGCTGACTATGACCTTAGTTACAAAATGTTCGTTGCGATTTTTTTTGAAAGAAAAAAATTCGGGCGCGCTGCCGCGAGGATCAAATGAGCACAGTCATCTAGACAAAACAAAGCAGAATTGAGAAAAAGTACAACGAAGGTTTTGAAGACAATCAACAAATGTAGCAGTATACGAAGAATGGGCTCGTCAGCGACGGCAACCGTGGAGGAGTTGTGGATTATATACTTGAGGCTGAGGAGCTCGTAACTTGAACGAAACAAGCTCCCAAGGCCCGTTCTTTTTATTTAGTTAGTCCATTAGCAGTACTCTTTAGGATCCACCCTTAGTTGGAGCTCTACAAACACCAAGAAAAAAGTTAGTTATCCCTAGCAACCAAAATCCAATTATTGTGAATATTTGCGTGGGAGTTGTCCCAGCACCCTTAAGACCCCAAGGGTGCCTGTACCTCAAAATTGCTCGTTACTTAGGGACAGACCATAGTTTTCTCCAGCTGCACATCGAGACAAAATCTTTAAAGAGGTTTTCTTCAAGCTTAAGTACCATTATTTTTCACGTTTCCTCCATAGAACTGAGTTGCTCGGTTAGAATTGATTAATTGAGTGATTGATCAATTGAATGGCTACCTGGCACCTGCTAGAGGGTTGTGCCCGCAATAGAGGTATCTGGTTAAGAGAGAATTGAGTGAAATTACGAGCCCAAGTGACTTATCATTGTGTGTGTGTGTGTGTGTGTGTGTGTGTGTGTGTGTGTAGACACTATTGATAAATGGGATACTGACAAACTCAGTGAAGTTGTTGAGAAAAAACACTCGACCAAGTCTAAAACAAAGACTGACATAGTAAGTTCCTCAGGAAGTGCACAGAACTCGATGGTTGTGTGGGTCTGTCATATTTACATATTACTCACTGCAAAGTGTGGAGATATACAATATACATTCATTTAAATTGTGGGATATAGTTTGTTTTATCTTTTTATTTGTGTTTTTTTTTGTTTGTTTTTTTAAGTATTAGGACATTAAGTGTTGGTTCTTACCGTTACTAATGCTAATTAGTCGTATCATTCAACATGCAGGTGTGAATGAGCCAGTTCAGTCTGCCAATAATAATTTGGTATCATTTGTACATATGTCTATATTGTGCCCATTAGCTAATTAAGTATTTGTTCTGTGTTGCTAATTGTTTTTATTATTATCACTTATATATTGGACAGCCTTTGAACATTTTTTATCTCGTGACAATTTACACATCTTTATTCTTCGTTGTTGTTGTTAGTTTTGCTTTTTTTGACATGTACTATTATGGTATTATGCATTCATTGAACTTCGTCTTGAAAAGAAACTTTCAGGCTCCTCAATTAAAATGCATTTTTTGTTAGAAAGATTGTTTGAACCTAGTGAACAGTGAATTGAAAGCGAATTACCACATTGAACAAAGTGTCTGGGTACATGTGTAGCTTGTCAAACCTCAGGAAGATTAAGTGAGAAATAAACTAGCCATTGACTAGAGCAGTGCTGGACTCTGTGCTAGTAACCTTCTACCTCCACATGGCTTTCTTCTTCATTACACAAGTGCTTCTTCCCAGGAAAGTTTGGCTTTTCTTCCTGAGCTACCAGTTGTTCTGTTTGTGCAGCTTGTGTTACCTCTGGATGATGGTGAAGCCTTGCGAGATGTTAAGTAATTATGATTAAATTAAGCACAAAAAGGTACGAACCCTCAGCACTGCTAAGCTACATATTACAAAATCATCTCGGACCAAAAGATTAACTTATTGACTATTCCAATCAGGTATCACTATAGCTCGAGCAATGAAAATGGTAGATGTAAACACAGTCTTCACAAGAGATGCTAAACTGTCCAGAGACTCACCGGTATATATATGTTCAATTCGAAACTCCAATTCCAGCACTCCGCCAACTTCCCAGCATAAAGCAAACTACTGCGGGCAGCTTGAAATTATTTGCTCATGTGATTATGACGTGACGATAGGGGGCATTGCCCGGAGCTTACAGCTTCACGTTTCTCAAAAATCAGCTTAAAATTAAAAAAGGGTAGCACAATAAAAGGTCTTACATCATTGTTCCGAGTAAGTTTGTACCTAAATCATAGGTTAATTGTCAGTAATCTCTAAAATTGGAGTTGACAAACAGACAGGCAAACAGACACACAGGACAACTACTATAACTCTGTCGCACATGCGCGCTGAGGGTTAATTAAAAGTTATTGTTTTTCCTCATTATCAAACTCCTTTTATTGTTGTTGTGCTATTGTTGTTTCCCGCCAGGTGTGCAAGCACTTCCTCCAGGCTATAGAGAAGGGACTGTATGGTTGGTTCTGGGAGTGCCCCAGTGGAGGCGATAAATGCATATACAGACACGCCCTTCCTCCGGGATTCGTGCTGAAAAGAATGCAGAAGGAGCAAGAGGATATGCAACCGCAGGATACCATTACTCTAGAAGAGCTTGTGGAGAAAGAGGTGTGTGTTTTGTTGTTGTTTGTGTTACGTGTTACGCGAGCATTGACAAGAAAGGAGAATTCTCAACTTTGCCCACAAAAAATAATAACTTGAACATTGAATTACCCCATTTTCTATTCATACTCCATACTGCTTCATACTATTCTGATAGAATTTTGCACTTGTAGAATAAATTGCTCAATTATCTGCTTTGTGCCGTGCTTACCACGCTATTAGTACACATGAATATGGAAACTAAAACTATACTAACGACTTTGCTTATGTTCACAACAAGAATATATGTAGTAAACCTATCCTTCCCCCACAGAGACAACATGCCATTGTTTATTTTCTTGTATATTTATTCATTCAATGCATGTATTGTAGAGAGAAGCTCTCATATCTTCAGGAAAGACTCTTACCAAAGTTACACTTGAATCCTTCATGGCTTGGAAGAAGAGAAAGGTAAAGGAATCCACACACACTGTTGAATTATTTAAAGATCACTATATGAGTGACACTTGTTTATGTGGACCAAACTCACCGGTGTTTTTTTTTTGTTTTTGTTTTTTTGTTGTTTGTTGTTGTTTTTGTTTTAAATTATTAATTTTTACTAATTATGTTAATATTAATACAGCCTAATTTGACTCCCATTTATGGCTTACCTGTCTTCTGGTGTTGGTGTTTATAGTATATTTATGCTATTATTAATGAAATGTTACTCTCTTAGTATAATCACATGTTTGTTGTTGTTGTTGTTTCAACAGCTCCGGGAGAAGTCAGAGAAGGCGGAGTCTGAGATGACCCAGCGTAAAGAGGCTTTCCATCAAGGCAGGACTCTGGGCATCAGTGGTAGAGAGATGTTCCTCTTCAACCCTGACCTGGTGGGCGGGGACGATCAAGATGAAGAGGGTGGGGCTGTTCTGCAGGTGACAAGACCAGAACTTGATGAGGTACATGTACATGTGACTAGTATTTCTCATGTGTCTAAGTTATTATGAGTGTTTCATGTGATGACCCCCTGTCTTCCCATTCTCCCCCCCCCCTCCCCCCCCCCCCCCCCCACCCTTTTTTTTCTTCTTTTTTTTTTTTTCCTCTCTGTTTTATCAAGATGCATTTTCAGACTGCTTGTCTTAATATGGAAACCAAGAACAACATCCATGTGTAGACTAATTAATGGTTACTTTTTTGAAGAAATGGCAAAGCCCTTATTTTTTGCGCAAACGTTTGAGTTTTGTCAGTTTCATAACACATTTGCTATTGTCGTTATATATTTTTCACTCTCTTTCTTAATGATTGTGTTGCGCACTTTCTCCGATTTCTCATTGTGCATAGATTCCAGCAGTAAAAGTAATGACCCTTTACCAACTTAGTTTGTACAATACTACCAGACATTACTGACATACATTATTATTATTATTATTATTATTATTATTATTATTATTATTATTAGGATGAGGAGGAAGGTGTTGACATGGCAACCATGCTTGCTAACATTGGTGACGGAGATGAAATTGCAGCTGTCAAGTCTGAGGGAGAGCCTTCATCAGCTGAAGCCAAACGTGAGTAACTCTTAGCAGTGGTCATCAGAAGAAGCTCAAATGAGCAAGCACTCACTTACTGGAGAGCTGAGAGATTTGGCATTAGCGTTTCAGTGAAACCTCTGGTAGTGAACTCTCTAACAAGCAAATCACCTCTATCTAGAGAACTCCTGCTTGCCCCCTCCAATAGACAATGTACTGCTTATCACCTCTTAAAGCAAACAGTGTCTGATTTGTGAACTGAAACCCCTGGTCACAAATTGTCCTGAGTTCGGAGGCTATACTGTATACATCTTACTGGTGGGACTGTATATACATTAGAAATAGCAGCACTGACAAAAAATAAATTCTTTATGATTATAAATTAGCTTCTCAATATCTATATGGCACACAGTGTAAGCATGCTCTATCGTTTGAAGGCTGGATGGTGTGTGTAGGTGGGTGAATTGGAGAAGTTTGAATTTAAGTAGAGCTGCTGCTGCTGTTTTTTGTTGTTGTTGTTTTGTTTGTTTTGTTTTGTTAGTTTTATTTATTTTTATTTTGTTGTAGTGCAAGTGTCAGACTCTGAGGATGATGATAGGGGTGGGGCAGTGGGAGGAGCCAGCGGTGAAGCTAACACTGGTGCTGCTTCAGTGATGGTTGATGAGCAGTTGTTTGAAGAAGGATTTGATGACATTGTTGATCCTGAGACTATGGATGGAGATGGATCTTCGTCCAGTAACCTTCCCAGCTCTTCAGCAGACCAGCCTGTAGATGTGGATGAGTCGTTATTTGATGTGGATGACCTTGGAACTCTGAACCTTGATGACCCCGCCGATCCAACTCTGACCTCTGTCGGTGTTGCATCTTGACAGTAACAATGGCAATGACTTCTGCCTTTACCCAACCACATCTGGAAACTCGTGCTCTTTTGGCGCTCATTGCTTTATATTTTGTAATTCTAAACTAATATTTTCATCTCTGTGTAATACATCTCTAGGGTATATAAAAAGTTAAGATCATTGAGTAGTGTAAAGTTTACACAATGGTACACCCCATTTCTTCATAGACGCAAAGAACACTGGGCGGTTTGGTAAAGGCATTCCTTACCGGCCGGTGGAATTAGTTGTGGGCAATGCAAATCCGGCGGAAACTAACCCGTCACTCTGTATTTATTAATAGTAGCAAGTATTACATCATAGCTCATGAATAACGTTATGAATAAATAAAAAATTAAACGTCGGGCGGTTAATGGTTAGAATCAGAGTGCGTTTTGTTGGTACTATTACTGGTGAGAGAAAACAATGTCGGCGTCGCCTGCAGTTCTTAAGCCTACTGAGCTCAAGCTACCCTTAGAGGTCTCGGGTGGACCGTGCGAGGAAGACCTAGTTGATAATTTGATCACAGACTTGGACAAGGACATTACCCCCACAGACCGAGACAGCAGCGATGGGTCCACTAAGAAATTGCTGTCCGTCCAGCACAAATCTGGAACGGCTGCGCAGTCAGCCGCGGCAGTGAGCAGCATAAACGCTGAGTGGAAGAGACTTAGCCATCCATCGGACGCAGCGAGCTGCGCGGTGACGCCTGCAGCCACTGATGCACTGGAGAATGATTCGCTCCAGGCACGGCAATCTAAAAAGAAGAAGCCAAAGCTGTCTGATGTCGACTTGTATCTCCAGCCATCACAAGTGGAAGAATTTCTGACCCAAAACTCAGTTTTAGGGCAAAGCAGCAGCACTACAAATAAGAAAGCAAAGAAACCATCAGCTTCAACTGCTGCAGCTTCAGCTTCTCCAGTGCTGACTGTAGGCATCCAACCACTGGCTTCACCCAGACGTGCCCCCCTACCTTCCTCAGCACAGCGACGAGGGAGCTGGTTGGACAGCTTCAAAATGTGCCTTAGCCCGGTAGTGGGAATGTGGAAGACTGAAAAGAAGCCACCTGCAAAGAGAGAAGTCTACGAGATACCTTTTGCAGACATACGAGAGTTGGATTTCATCGGTTCTGGATCACAGGGAGCTGTATTTGCGGGTGATTACCTGGGAGAGAAAGTGGCAGTTAAGAAAGTGAGGGATATAAATTATTGCCAAGAAGCTATTCACATGAGAAAGCTTTCGCACCCCAACGTCGTGAAGTTCAGGTGAGAGTTATGTCCAGCAAACAATAACATTCTGTAGGGAGATTTAAAGTATCGGATTTTTTTTTATGGCTGTGATTTTAAGCACAGATCTTAGTTACACAATAAATACTAGCCTTGTTTTTCTAAGCTTCTGTTGTTGTTTTTTAACAGCCCCTACAGCACTATTAAAGGGATGCATGTTGTAACTGTTTATTATTAAAACATTGCTTTCTAGTTCATACACTAAGTTATTATTTTTTTAAAGACTACATACTGTTTAGCTTAGCGGTCAATTGTCCATGTGTATCCCCTGGTAGGCCACACCCACTTATATGGGTGTGTATACCATGTTTCAGTAATTAGTTTCATAAGAGGCTGATTTAATAAGGGGATTTTGTGTCATTAAAATTATCCAACAACGCTAACACTGACGTCAGTTATGAAAATAATTAAATTATTACTGAACTGTTTACAACAGATTACTAGAACTTCCAGTGGGTAGAGAATTTGAACATTGGAGTTACATTTTTATGGAAATATATTTTTCTCTGCGACGAGTGCATCCCATATGTTAAACTGCTTAGCCCTGAGAGTTTAGTAGAGATGCAGCAGTCTATTATATTGCATGTGTCAGCAGACTGCCATTTTTATTGGGTAGCTGGTGTAAATCACTCGGTTTGTCCGTGTGATAGATTAGGAGGTGAGGGGGTAATTCCAATTACTCGTTAGATTTGATAGCAGGAGGCAAATAGTCTCATCGGCAATCAACAGGCTGAAGCAATGATGAAATTAAAGTAATTACACATACGTACGTGTGCGCTCTTAAAGAAGTAACATTACTAAAACTTGGAGAATGCACTAGAAATTTATTGAAAGCAAGTCACTTGTTGCATCAGATACGAAGCCGTAGATTTTTACCATCAAATTAGATCATCAAATTCCAGTTTTTTGTTCTGAGTAACGGGGAACATTTGTCGGTCAAAAGGTCGCATCCTTATTATGTTAAAAAAGGAAAGTAGTGTTAGAAGTGACTTCCTTTTGAATTCAGAATTTTAACTTCAACCATTTTGTTTAGACTATTTGTGCCATTTGCATGTGTTGTGGTATTTTCTGTTTAATTAATGAATAACTTCCACCTGCAGAGGGGTGTGTACCTGCCCGCCGTGCTTCTGCGTCATCATGGAGTATTGCCCTGGGGGCACGCTGTACGACTACATCCGACTGGACATGGAGATCTTGCCCCAGCAGGTGGTGAGCTGGGCCCGGGAAATTGCCGTTGGTATGCTCTACCTGCACTCTAAGAAGATCATTCACAGAGACTTGAAGTCACTGAAGTGAGTAGAATTTATTTTTACAGTGTTGTCGTTGTAATTTAAGATATTTCCAATGCAATTAATTTTAAAGACTTGCTCCTCATACACATGTCACACAGGAACACACACGCACATACATGCACCACACATGCATCACACATGCACACACACACACATACACACACTTGCAGTTGTTGCATCAAGCTTATCCCCTGTTGCATAAATAGAGATTGTAGAGTCACAAGTCCAATTGCTTTGAGGTCAGATGATTGGAGAAAGGGGAGGTTAAATTTTGTTAAAAAATACAATGAATTCTATTCATACCAATTTTTAGTTGGTCCTTAGCTTACCCAAGTTGTCAGCTCATTCATGACCACACCCCTCTATTTCCACGTGTGTAAACATAGTGTCATTCTATATGGCAGTGAAGCGTATCAAGTATCATAACACAAGATGGCTAGAGGTGTATACAGGTCACATGAGTGGGGAGGGGGCTTTTTATGATATAACTCTAAGTTACAGGATGGTCAGATGGTGGGTGCTGTTAGATGGTGGGTGCTGTTAGATGGTGGGTGCTATTAGATGGTTGGTGCTGTTAGATGGTGGGTGCTGTTAGATGGTGGGTGCTATTAGATGGTTGGTGCTGTTAGATGATGAGTGCTGCTGATGCAGGCATCCTGGAAGAGATGATGAGGGAAGCATTGAACAGTTAAAAAATTTCCCATTCCCCATTCTCCTCTTTCTTCTTTTTCTGATGATTTAAGAGGAATTCCATGAAGATCGGCTAGAGGGGATGGGGGGCAGGGTAGGTTGGAAAATGGATGTTTGGTGGTGGGTGTGATGGGAAACCTTTTGTGAATTCCCAGCGTGTACACTGAGTGTAAGTATTGGATATTGATATCGCCATCCTCATCTATCTCAGCATGGGGTGAGGTCACACCTCATTGAATGCTGATGAGAACTTGGGGCTTCTTAGCAACCGTATGGCCCAGACAGTCACTGGTTCTGGATGCAATTCTGTGAATATAGTTAGGATGATTGCCTTTAGTCAATATTTGGTCAAATAGAGACTTAAGTTTGTGGTCATTGGGTAAGTCGTGAATATAATTGAGCTGTTGGTGGTCTCTTAGCTACAGCTTGTGGTGGGAGTAAACAATTACTGCACTGCATGTGTGCAAATCTCACAAGTTAAGCTGCATGATCAATTCACACGACCGTGTAGAACACTAGCCTCTACATTATACTGTTTGGCGCTAGCTTCCTGTCAATGACCAGCCGTTTACATAGCATGTTTCATCTAGTTCACTGCCAAAGTTTATGTTGACTTGACCTATGACCTTCTGCAATCCATGTTGGCTCCACTTTGGGCACCTGCAAGTTTTAATTCTTAAATGTATGTCTTGGTCAGCAACTGTTGTTGTTTTGTAAAGATTATACAAATCGTGGCCTCAATTATTAAAAAAAGAAAGGAAAAAAAAAAAAGAATCAACAAATAAACAATAATAAAAATAGCAACACTATCAAGGTAATGCATTGATGTAATTTGATATCTTTTAATTTGCAAGCTTTCATGCTAATATTCTTTTATCTACTTTTTTTTTTTTTTTTTTTTTTCCTTTTTTTTTTATGCAGCATTTTGATATCGGCAGACAATGTGCTGAAAATATCTGATTTCGGGGTGAGCCGCCAGTTTGCCGAGGCCAGCACAAAGATGACGTTTGTGGGTACAGTGGCGTGGATGGCCCCCGAGGTGATCAGACACGAGAACTGTTCCGAGAAGGTGGACGTGTGGTCGTACGGAGTGTTGCTATGGGAGATACTCATGCAAGAGAAACCATACAATGTGAGAATGATGTGTGTGTGTGTGTGTGTGTGTTTGTGTTTGGGATTTATAATGTATAGGACACGATCGATGATTTAAAGAACAAAAAAATGCTGCATTACTCTACCACCACCTTCCTTCCTCTTCCCTTTATGTTTCCGTAGCTAATATTGATTAGGTTAGGTGAGTACGTATTCGTGACTGAGTGTTCTTTCAAGCCTTGCTGAGTTCAGTCTGTCCGGAAGGTTGTGACTACCAACAGCTGCAGGTGACATCAGTTCAAGGGACAAGACTCAGACGTGATTCGTTTTGAATACTTCTAAATAGAAAATGTTGTTGGCAGGCTTACCAGAACACAGTGGCACCTTCACTTCTTGCATCCCTCTCCCTCCCAATCCCCTCCTCCATATTCAGTTCCACACTCCAGGAGCACTAGTTTTAGTTTCCAATCACAACTTCACCTTCAGTGTTGTGATCCACACACACATCTCCAGCCAGCCAGTGTTTTCTGTCGATCAGCTGCTGTCTTAGGAATGTTGTGTGGGAGCTCATGTTTGGCTTCTCTTGTGTTTATCTTAATCTGTCAGCTCATCAGTAAACACTTGTACGGATTCAATGGCTGGAACTCGCAACTGCGTGGGCTAAAATCGTTCATTAAAACTGTAAACTTTTTAATTTTAAACAATGCTTAATTTGATAAATGATAATAATAATAATACAACATTTGGTTCAGTCATTCTTGGCTGAAATAATAATGACAATAATAATAAACAATGATATAACAGTTATAATAATAACAACTGAACAAGATTTACATATACATTGCTAGGATTATGTCTTTATGTATAATTCTAATTATACGTAATGACTGACCGATCTTATTGCACAAGTAGTTTTAAAAGTTTTCATGTTTTGGGTTTGTTATGATTACACTAAGTCCTTATAACACGATTTTGTGTGGGCGTGAGAGATAATAAGCCCTTTACGCTTTTCAGTCTGCGTTGTGTGGGGATACTTACTTAGTTTAGTCTGGGAGAAGAGAGTTCACAGGAAACCATTTAACTTTAAATGGCTGGGAATTAGGATGTTGTGGACGTTTGTGATTCACTTCAGTTACGCCCTCTAGAAATTAGGTGTAGCAATGATATTGGAATGGATGGAGGAATATTATTGGGCCACGTCTTACATTGGTGTGTTTCTTTGTTGTTGTTGTTGTTGTCATGGTAACAGAACATCAACACTTCGGCCATCATCTGGGGAGTGGGTAGCAACAACCTCCACCTCCCCATTCCATCGGGATGTCCCACTGGACTCAAGATACTCATGGAGATGTGCTGGTGAGTGTGTGTATGTGTGTGTGTGTGTGTGTGTGTGTATGGTTAGGTATGTGTGTGTGTGTGTGTACATGTGTGTGTACATGTGCGTGTGTGTGTGACAGTGGGTGGTGCTAAGGAATAAGGAGAGGGTTGGTATATACTGTCTGATGTTACTGTGTTGTCAGAACTCTCCACTTCTGTTTTGCGCACTTAGTTTGCCCATTATATAAACACATGTTCTCTGCAAGACTGGTCACAGACACTGTAGCATTAGGCACAGGACAGTGAGCCAGAAGTGCGCAACAGACCACTCAACTGTGGCCTCGGCTAGCGGCTGAGAATCCCATCCCATAAATAAAAGGTGTACTCTCCTGGGTGTGAATTACGCCATCTGTTACATGTGACATAGACAGCTCCGTGGATCAGTGTTCAATTTATAGTATGAAGTTAATGAATGGGGGGGGGGGGGGATGTATTGAATTTGATGAATGGAGAGTATTAGGAAGTCAAGTTTCATTTCTGGTCTTCTAGAGGTTGTTACGTTCCAGAGTACAGTTGCACTATTAAAATATACATTATAATGAAGTGATTCACCCATAGTGTGGTCATGCTGAAGTCCCTGTAGCTACAAGAAAGATCTTAATACGTTGTAACATAGCTATTTTACTGCTTGTGTGGTACAAAAATAAGTAGTAGTAGTAGTAGTAGTAGTAGTAGTAGTAGTAGTAGTAGTAGTAGTAGTAGTAGTAGCAGTAGTAGTAGTAGTAGTAGTAGTAGTAGTGATTGTAAAGGTAGCAATGAGATACTTTCATTACATAGTGTTATTCATTATCAAGTGATTAATTATTTGAACACATAACCACACTTTTTGTGATGGGGACTTCCCCAGGCATTACCCCCTAATTTGGCGTCACACTTTGTATTTCTTGTGATGCATCAACCGATGACTGCAATTAGACAGACACACTGACACGTGTATGAAAACTAGTCCATTACAACTGCACATGTGCAGGAACACTGACAGTTGTAAAACTGCACGGTTCCAGTTCTATTCTGTAGCACGCGTGCCATAAACATGCTGATGGCGGTGAAAACTTTTTTTTTGTAGTTCCTGGGGCAGTGGTTTATTCCTTGTTTGGAAATTTCGTAGGACGTGCACTTTCTTATTCTGAGATTGCTGGTATAGTGGGTTGCCAGTAGTAACACACAGCGCTGTCCTGTCTTGATTGTGTTAGGATGTACTACTCTACAACTTGACAACTAACTCACTTGATGAGCATCAGTTTGCATGTACCGGTCAGCCATGGCGTACACAAGTGCCCAGAAAAAAGAGTTTATACTTATTTAAATTGCTTCTCTCCTTTTTTTTTTTTCTTTTTTTCCCTTTTTTTTTTTTTTTCCTTCCTTTTTTTTTCTCTTATGGTTTATAATTTTGACAATTTTTGTCTCATTTTCTTGTTCCCCTTCCCACACCTCTCATCTTTGTTTGACTCTTGTGGTTATGGTTTTGGCACTGCCTTTATCCCCTCACTCTTTACTTTCTTGATTCTTGTGCAGTCACTGATTCATCCACCCCTCCCTCCCCCCCTCCCCCTCCCCCTCCCCTCCCCCTCATTACTAACTCCTTCCACACACACACATTCTCTCTCTGAACCTCCACCATCACCATTCAAAAAAGAGAAAGAATATTATCCACTATTAGTGTTCATTGCATGAAGTGGTATTGATTAACCTTATTGTATTCCATTCCTGTTATTTCCCTTATGAAAGGTACACTATAGGCAGGGACAGATGTTTAAATACATCCCAGTAGGCTACTACAGATATTACTAAATTCCACTTCCACGAATCTTTGTGTAGTGTTTTTGAATTCTCTCCCTTGCCACAAAGCCCCTTGGATACATATGTTCTGCCATGTTTTTGTTATTCATCTCATAATTGGAAGTTAATTAATTGCTGGCCAGTCTGTCGAGCAATGACGTCCCATTGAGAAGTAATCGGTTTAGTCTGGTCACAAGATGGTAGGAATTTGGCAGCTTACAAAATGGAAGCCACATCCCAGCAAGAAAATAAAAATAAAAGTCAAACCTAGTCATGTGACTTAGTACTGTTCGTGTGTGTGTGTGTGTGTGTGTCTAGTTTGACATGTGCAAGTGTACCAACCCTATCACCAACAAACCACCTGTGTGTAGTAATAGGTGGTTGGTATGTCAACCAAAATGGACTGAGTTGGGGTGGGTAGCTAACCGCATATCTCATTAGATGTAGGTATGTATGTGTGTGTGTATGACGTGTGAGCAGGCACGAGCTTGCTTTATATGTGTGCCATGTGAATATGTTTATAAGTTTGTCCGTTTGTGCTCATGTGCATGTACGACAGATGAACATTATGTAAACATGTGTTAGTTTGTGATGTCACTTGTTATTGTTTGGTTTGTTTTTGTTTAGGCAACCCAAGGCTAAGAACCGTCCATCTTTCCGGCAGATCTTGCTTCATCTAGATCTAGCTGCTGGAGCTTTCCTGAACATCCCTCCTGACACCTACCAAATGACCCAGGTAACCCGCCATAGCTATGAGAAGAGTATAATATCATTTATATATGAGATAAAGCAACAAGTGAGACTGTCTCTGAAGTATCTGTCTATGAATGATGCTTAAGCCCCACCTATCCAGTAACATACATGTTCACACAAAGAACCACGGTCTGAAACGTTAATTGAATAAAAAATCTAGCATTTATAATTTGCTTTAAAACAAGTTAGTTTTGATTAGTAAAAGAACATAGAAATGAGCCTATATAGTACTAATACTAATTAGTCAGTTTTGTAAGTCTTTATTTCCCTTACTATAATACTGTGGCTTTGCTATAGTAATGAATACTTGTGAATTTTATCTTTTTTTTTTTATTTACATTTTATATGTATATACTTCACCATTAAATTTTTTTTTTTAATTCCTTATTGTTCATTACAGGAGAGTTGGAGAGAGGAAGTTGAAAAGTGCCTGGGAAAACTCCGGGAGGATGGCATCCCCAATGACTCCACGCTTCACTCCAAGAGGGAGGAGGAGCTCAAGCACGCTCAGGATGTCCGAGAGATGTACGAGAAGAAGCTTCACACGGCGGAGAAGCTATACAAGGACCTCAAGTCTTGCAAGAACCACTTGGAGGCCAGGGAAATGGAGCTGCAAAGGTCAGTTAGGGTCTTGGTAAGGGGTTCAACCATGATAGTGCGCTAGTTTTCCCTAGGGATTTTAACTTGCCACAGTAACCATACTAACATTCATGCTTTGTATTGAAATAGCATTAGCTTTGAAAAGAAATAATAGATAACAACAATAAATAAATAAATAAAGCACTGCATCAATCCTGCCTGAATTAATTTACTCATGTAAATTTCACTTGCTCCTAGTGCTGTCCAGATGGCATATCCCGGGTAGCCCAGTTCAGTTAAACACGTTTCCTTTTTTTTTTATTTTTTTTTTATTTTTTTTTTAAATTAATTAATTTTTTTATTTACGCATTCAACCAGCCGTACAAACATAAGATTGGGTAAGGAGTCCACCATTCTTCTTGATTATTTTACTATGCATCACATTGTATCATTTTATTAGGAAAATAGGAAAATCTAAAGACAAAGATTTATGTATGAAAAAAGAACACACACAAAAAACACACACATAGCTAACCCAACAGAACTGAAGCTTTAAAAAACAAAGTGGCAAAGCATCAGCTGCATTTTTAAACTTGCTTGTTGACTTGTGTTGACAGGAGGGAGAAGATGCTGAGTGACTACGCCTTCAAGATAAAGAGGGGCATACCCGCTAATGGGAACGTACCTCTGGAAACGTACACCTTCGACACACAAACCTCGGACACCAGTGACTATCAAGATGGCGGCACTCCGGCTGGTGGTCGAGCGGCGGCCTGCAAACAGGACAAAGGTCACGATGTCTCAAAGAGGAAAGTTTGGAGGCGGAAGAGAAAGCAAAGCGCTTGCAAAGAGGACAAATCGAAGGAGTCCAGTTTTGCTGATAAGATAGTCAATACGAACCATTTGGCGAGAAGACTGTCACTTCCTCCGCTGAACAGCGTGTCTCCATCTTTAACGCCAGCGTCACGTCATCATCACCATGTTGATGATGATGACGGGCAGATAGCAGCTGGTAAAGAAGACTTAGAAGTGCCGCTGGATTTGAGCCGAGATTCTACTCCGAGACCAGTTCATTCGACCACGCCCATCAGTCCGAATGGAACTCTGTCGCCCGAGGTCACGGAACTGATTGAAAGTGTTGTGAGGAGCTCGTTTAGACGTTCCCATCGCCGAAACGGATCAACTGGGTCCATCGAGAGGAGTCTTCGACCAAAAACCTCTTCAAAGTCCACTTCCCTTGAGGCCAGTCCCCTCAAGACACACGTTCACTCTCGAGCAACCAGCCATCGGCACAGCCTAGCCTCCGATAAAATGGATGCTAATACTTCTAGCAGAATCAGTCCAGAGGTGTCAATCTCGTACTTAGGAGGCTCTCCTAGTTCAGATGAAGATCAGCCTGACACGCCCAGACTGAATCTTAACTCGGAGTTCGTATCTGAAGAAGGTAGTAAGATTGTGAGCAATGGAGGGAAGACAGTTGAAGGTCTGGTCGTACCAATCTTGTACAGCAACGACAGCAGTATGGACACACACGAGTCGGACAGAGAAGACAACGATGCAGATGACGCGGACGCCGAGTGCACTAGTGATGGTATGTCCGATAATGTCTTCAATCGGTTTAGCGGCACCGAACCCAATGAAACAGCTTCCCCTTCGTCTCAGGCAGAGAGCGACGAACCTACTTCCCATTCTAACCCGGATCTGTCAGACGCAGTATCCGATGCCCATACACACTCTAGTCTACCCGGCCAATCAGATCACAAGGAGCTAGACCGCAAGGCACTTAGCAGCGACATCTCTGAGGACCAACACCATTCAGATTCTCCGCGTCACCAGCGAGCCGTCTATAGTGACCCTTACCCACTCCAATACCCAGTCTCAGACAACATTCTGACCTCTACTGCCCTGCTCTCAGGAAGTTGGTACGAAGAATCGTCATCGGGTCAAGCCAATGAAGCCGAGCCTATTGCCTTTGGAGAAGAATACCATGACCGAAAAGAGAAGGCATCTCCTGGTTTGGAGCAACTGAGCATCCCTTTGCACATCAGGCGAGACATGAGTCCCGACAAGTATGATGACGGTAAGTGATGTTGATCTGGTTGTTATATTTCAAAAACACTTTTTTTTATTTTTTTTTGTAGTCAAAAAATTTATAGGATCGAAATTTCTCAAGTTACTTTAGTAGTACTCAATGCTATAAATAGAGGAATGTTAGGCGTTGGTACTATTTCAGCCAACAAAGAACCCGTTATTTTTTTATAGAAGTTGACATTATTTTGTTTATGTATTTTTTGAAAAAGTTTCATCAATCGTGCATCTATTTCATGGTGTATTTACTTATTGTATTGATTAACTATTTGTGGCCATTTTATTGTTGTTTTTTTTGTTTTGTTTTTTTTTTTCCTATCCAGCTGGATCTTTGACTCCCACAGCTCCCAAGCCACAGAAGCTCAGCTCCGTGACGACCATCCTCCGATCTTTCTTTGAGAATCCTTCCAAGCCTAAAGTATTGCATCAGCAGCAGCATTCATCAGAGCTAGAGGACAGCGGCTTCCAGGTGGGTTTAGTGGTACACACATGGTTTCAACACACATGCACCTGTAACACACATTATTCTTATTATTATTATTTTATATTCTGTAGAGCCCTCAGGCTGGACTGGTATAGCAGATACAAGATCACAGTGAACTTGAAGTGATGCAATGAAAACATTTTTTATTTTTTTTATTTATTCAACACATATTTTATACTTGTCACAAGTTATTTTTATGAACTGTATTGTAATATTATTTAAAATGATATTTTAAATTTCTAAAAGTAGTGTTAAGTGTTAAAAAAAGAACATTTAGTTGTTCATTAATGGCATTATGGTTTGTTAAGGGGTTAAACTCCATGTTTATAAGTCAGGTAAATTTAAATACAACTTGAGTAAGTGAAATTGATGATCATTACCATCTTAACTAAGTGAAAGTGATGATCATTACCATGGCAAACTATGAGCACATAGATGACATCGAGACATACAGTGCTAACCAGAGATTGGAAAGTCATGGCACTGAGTAGTTAATACATCTATTCAATTGTCCAGTCCAATATATAAAACCAGTAATAGGAACTCCCAAATTGTTGCTTGTACGTGGTTGTATAGCAACCTGGGAGGAGGGAGCGCTGAGGGTCATTGTTGTAAGAATAGTCCCACAATATCCTGCATGTGGCCTGAGGGGCATTGCTGTAGTCTTGAGAGGTATACACCAAGTCTATGTAGGTGTGGTTTTCTCCATGGAGATCATCTAACAAACATGATAAAAATATATATTATAGTGTGTCCTATTGCCAATGTGTCATAGAGCCTATACTTAAAAAGTTTGGCTTTAATTTATATAGAAAATTTGTTTTAAACTAAGGGGAGCTTTGGATATAGCAGAAA
>WLWD01005691.1_pt1:125000-241539 | contig 241539 bp, 125 predicted proteins | sample 6712731 | NCBI WGS metagenome assembly WLWD01 (sample SAMN12718690, study PRJNA576275) | sponge metagenome | isolation source: marine sponge | host: Mycale hentscheli | place: New Zealand: South Island, Marlborough, Capsize Point | collected 2014-11-01
AAATGAAACAATAAGGTTTATGCTGATTATTTTGGAATACACTGGCTATCATCCTGAATGTTTGATCAACTTTTTTTTTGCTTTGCTGGCCCTTGATAAAGGAATCACACGGTTCAAGATTTATGGTTCTGTATGCAGATAAGTTTGTGGTTCAGTAGATAGCTAGTGATTATTTTATGTGCTGAGCTCACAGACATTTAAGATGGATTGCAATAGCTATTCTGTACAAGGTTTAGGTGATAGCTACTCATTCATATTTTTAACTTCTGTATTTGTTATTATTCTAGACGATATGCTTAGTGAGATACGGATTCGGGAAAGGAAAGTGAAGAAAAACCCCCAGCGCCCGAAAGTTGAAATTAGTTCTCCACTAAATGACCTCCATAAGACTTGTGCTGTGATAGATGTAGACCTACTTCCAGACACGATACGAAGAGTCAAGCTATTGAAACGTGCCTCAGACGAACCGTTGAGCTTCTTCATAAAAAATGGTACAAGCACCCGCGTCACTCCCATGGGAGTGGAAGAAGTTCCTGGCATATTTATTTCACGGCTGCTACCCGGAGGTGGTGCAGAAAGGTGTGGTCTGTTAGCCGTCAATGATGAAATATTAGAGATAAATGGAGTAGAAGTTGCTGGAAAGACTCTAGATCAAGTCATTGATATCATCTCTGCAAATGAACAGAACTTGATCATCACTGTTAAACCCACAGAGAAGCCAACATCAGATTCTCATAGAACTAATAATTCAAAAGGAAGGTTTGGGTCACCAAGCAATGAATGAAAATGAAACATACTTTTTTTTATTTCAGCCATAAACTAGGTCCAGTCCTTTTAAATCATCATTTTACAACATTAATTAGATCTATTTAAGTCTTATAGATCAATGGCTAGCTACAATATATTTTTTTTGGATATACTTCAATTACTCACTTGTTGGTTAGACATCAGGTAACTTTAAATTGTTCCTACCTCTCTGATATTCAGATCATTCTTTCTAATACAAATCAAGTTGGTACATGACAGGCTCAAAGCCAAGATTATTATCATATGTCCAACCAATTAAAACTTTGTAGTAGTGGAGGTGTGTTAGCTTCGTGTTCTATAGAACACGAGGGTTCAAAGTACAAAACGACATATATACGTCCACACATATATATAAACAAAAATATCCCCAATTTTTAATTGTATCACCCCTGATAGAGGCTTGCTTGCCAAAATATAGTATATGTGGTCACTGGATGAACAAAGTTAAGGACGAAGTACATAGCGTAACATCTTTGCAATATACATGCTGCATATCTTAATAGAATTGCATTTAATATTTTGAAATGTGAACTATACGATAATTAGGTACTAAATATTTTTTAACTTTCATAGTACAAACGACAATTAGCTAGTTGCAATTATTGATCCAGTATTTTACAATAGCAAGCACCATTTCACAATGTTTGGAATCATAAATTAATATTTGACTATCTTGTGCAAGATACAAAAATCACCCGGGTAAAACACACAAGTAATTATTGGCATTCGAGGAATGATAAGTCAATGAGAAGTCATTTAAAGTAAGTTTTCAACTCTCGTATGACATGTTCCCTAGTTTCCTTGAGGGATCAGAGCTACCTCTACTAATGACAGAAAAACTACACAATCAGATAATTTCTGACAATAAGTCTGTCCAGTCAAGATCTCTATTCTCACCGGAACATACACTTGACTAGTGTATACTTTGTACAATCAAATGTCTTCAACAGTCTTCACGTTTCACCACAGAAACACTGTTCTTCAATCTTGTTTCTTCTATGACAACTGACAAAGTTACGCCATGAAGTGCCACAGGCTATGCTGCACAACACACACACACACACTTATCAACTCCTGCTTGGAAACAAAAATTATCAAATGACACTATTTGCTTCGATTCAACCGAGTGATCATTGAGCATATCACTACTTATACACATCACGTCAGCACACTCTAATTAATGATATACATTTTGGGCTGTTGAAAAGTTTCTGTTCATTACTAGCATAAAAACAACAAAAAACAAACAAAAACACACACACAAAAAAAACAACAACATAGAACTACAGACCTTTTGATATGTATAAATCGAGAGAACATTACTAAAGAATGTCAATATTATTCTATTTTGACAAGAAGGTATTATCTGCTTCGCTGATATATGCATAGCTTGATGCAAGTTTAGCACACATTAGATCATCATTCACTTGTGTTTTTTCGTGTTTTTTCTGTTTTTTGTAAAGATACATAAACAATTTTAATAAGAGTCATAAACGCTCACTTATATTTAGTACTCATTATATTCAGTGCCTTCTTGTCTGATGTAGCTCATATGAGCATGCAATGTTATCTTTAAATAAATTAAAAAAACAACTAAAAAGAACCTGAAATATTTAGTTTGACCTAGCGACAGTCCAGATTTTACCTACAGAAGTTACAAAAAAACAATAGGCATCTTTCCTAAGTCTCCTACACTTAATTTTCTTTCCTAGTCATTTTCACTACCTTCCCTCTTGTTTGAAAAATTCATAAGTGATAAAACTATTAGTTGCCCTCTGCAACATGCAACCTCGGCATTTAGGTAACTTTTAGCTATTTATCCCTAGCCAGGTGAAGGCCCCTTTTTCCAGGCATATTTGATCCTTTTAGTCGAACCATTAGTGTCTTGGAGTTACGCCCAGACAGTGGGTCCACCATATTAAGCTAGGCAGTTATACAAGCAACAATCTAATATCCCACTTCAAAAAGAAGGACACTTAGTTACAGTCAAATTGATACTTGTACAAAGTGCTTACCAAGCCAAAATAAAATTCCATAAATCAAAACAAGTCTGAAAGATAACTTCAAGAGGACAATGTCATCTCTCCATCTACATTGTCCAATATAGAGATATGACTAGTACATTAATCAACTGGAAGACAACACAAACCCCTCCCTTTATGATATAATCCTAAACTACATCAAACCTTACTCAAAAGAACTGCCATTAAAATACATGTACTAGGGAAAATATCAACAGCAACTATAAAATAACTGATTAAAAAAAAATTGCTGTTTTTTTTTATGTAATCCAATAAAACAAACAACAAATGAATAGAAAAAGCTACAGACAGTAAAATTATACTGACAGGACTGTCAATATAGTGTTCTCATTAAAAAAAATGTTTCGGTTGCATCAGTGCAAAAATATGTTTGTTTTCAACCTTGATGATATATAGTCTAACTTACATACTTGCTAGCACTAAGTCTCAAAGTATAGGTCTTCATTAATTGAAGTGGCCAAAGCTGATTGGCTACTCACATAGTTAGCTTGCAATGATAATGTCCTAATTTGGAGAAACACCCACTTCAAGTAATCACTATAAATATACCATCTACTTTGCTAGACAGTGGCAGTATTTCATCTCAGTTCAATGATGAAATGGATCATTCTAGTGACAGTTGTCCTTTCAATCACTGGGCAGTTGAAAGCAAAATGGTCTACAAGAATTGAAAAAAGAGCAACAACTGGCCAACATGATACACCTGGACCTCCTGGAACTTGTGTATGTGCCCCTGGACCTCCTGGGTCTTGTGAATGTGACCCTAAGCCTCCCGGTTGTGTATGTGCTCCTGGACCTCCCGGGTCTTGTGTATGTGACCCTAAGCCTCCCGGAACTTGTGTATGTGCCCCTGGACCTAAAGGAGACCCAGGACCTAAAGGTGTTAAAGGAGATCCAGGCATAGCTGGTCCCTCAGGACCTAATGGAAATCCAGGTGTTCCAGGTCAAAAAGGTAATGTAGGAGATCCTGGATCACCAGGGGTACCTGGTACACCTGGAGCCAGAGGGGATTCAGGTTCCCCTGGTCCAATAGGTCCTACAGGTCCACGAGGAGTTGAAGGGCCTATGGGAACACCTGGTCCAAAAGGACAGGATGGGTTCCCTGGTAAACCTGGTCCAGAAGGTCCAACAGGTCAATCCGGAATTCCTGGACTCGCAGGAAAACCTGGTCGCACAGGTTCCCCTGGTACACCTGGTGCACCAGGCCTTGAAGGTTCCCCTGGCCAACCTGGTCACGATGGTCCAAAAGGAGACAGATGCCATTATATTGCACCTCTAAGAACCCCTTATTATGACCAAAAAGGAGAAAAAGGAGATGTCGGACATCAAGGTCCAGCTGGTCCAAGGGGTGTAACAGGACCTCCAGGGCCCCAAGGATTACCTGGCACACCAGGTATTCCTGCTCCTGTTACTGGAGGAGTGACCTATATCAGATGGGGTTCCATTTCATGTCCTACACAAACAATATACTACGGAAGAGCCGGTGGAACATCATTTCATCTCAAAGGAGGTGCCTCCAACTACCTGTGCATGCCCAATGATCCAGAATACGGACTTTCCTACAAAGCAGGCACACAAAATTACAGTCCAGTGGAAGGGATAGAGTATGAACAGCCTCTAATTTCTGATCGACAAGATCAAAATGTTCCCTGTGCAGTCTGCTATGAACCAAGTAAGACTACTTCAATCATGGTACCAGCCAGAATCAACTGCTACCCAGGCTGGACCAGAGAGTACTATGGTTACCTAATGTCTTCACGTGCCACAAGTAACTATCGCACAGAGTATGTCTGCGTGGATCACAGCATGGAAGTGGTTCCGGGACAATCGTCCAATATGAAAGGGGCAGAGCTGTACCATGCAGAGGCCACGTGTAACGGCCTGTCATGTGACAACTTCAACACAGAAAGAGAACTGAATTGTGTAGTGTGCACTAAATAAACAGTAATTCAATGTTGTATCAAAACAAGTTCTATCAAAAACTAATCAAAACAAGTTTAATCAAAAGCAAAAACATTATTCATTGATAGCTATCAGATTCTTACGGGTGTAACAGTTTACAGCTAGAAATAATCAGCTTAAATCATAAGGAAAATCACCCATATAAAAACGCACATAGCAATCGAGATACACTTGAGTATTTAAATGGTAAAATGCTCACCAATATTAGAGTCATCTTTATGTGTTGTTAACAAAAATATATCTAGACCACTGCTTACAATTTCAGATATATTGTGAAAAGTTCAGAATATCAGAACATAGTCATAAAAATTTTCAATTAATCCCTTATATGAGCTGAATGCTATCCTATATTTTATGTTGTGAAATCAATGCTGCCAATGCATTCAAAAAATTTAAACGTATTTACTAGACTTTAGTGGTACACAACTGGCTGATGCTTGTATAGGGATTGAAATAAACAACTTATGTGGCAATGTTGTCAATTATTAAAGTTACCAAATAATAACCAACTTTTTATACAAATTTACACCAGCATCTGTTAAAAAAAATATCAAGTATTAAATTGAAAAACTCATTTCCAAACTTACACTTTCATGCCCAACTTTGATTTTGAAACCTACTTTTATAAGATTCACCAAAAGCTAGTTAGTTTGGTTTCTGCTGTTTATTAGTGCATCTGATTAAAATATGAAAATGATTTGGCAAAAATTTTAAGTGATGGTGAAATTATCTCGTAAAGTTTTTTTTTCATGTGCATTAATCCACAAGTAACTACTATTTTTCCAAAGTGTTAAATTCAGGAAATTTTTCATCATTCAAAGCAACATGCTCAAAATCGTGGCAGGAGTAACTATTGGACATTTTATCACCGGAACTTACTTCTTGAATAGCTGTTTAGCTCCACAAAGTACTTTTTTTTTGCTCAGCCTGCACCAATGTAATGACAAAACATTCCTTTTTTTCAAGTTCAAGCAAATAAAAACGACATAAGTTCGAATTCACAATTTTTACATAATAAAATTAATTTCTTCCCCTATTCATCTGTGCAGCAAACTTCACTGACCAAAATATACAACATCAACATACCTTCATCCTCGATACTGGCGATGAGCCTCACACGAAAAGTTGACTTGGAGAGACGAGTTTTCTTCTTCTTTCAGCTCAAGCTCCCTACTCTCTTCAGGCATTTGTGTGGTTGACTCAATGGGTGTAGTTGCTACTCACTCTGGTAGTTGCACCACATCTATAATGAACCACTCAAGTAAGGCATATACATAGCAGATTTCAGTATCAAGCACTACAATCTACCTACCATCAAATGTTGCACGCAACATTGCAATAATTAACATTTCATAGTCAATACAACATTAAGACTAGATGAACCTTTCTCAATCAAACGGGTATAAAGTAAAGCCAAGGAAAAATATGAAAAAATCGCAGTTGTCGCTGGGGATGATAAAGCTTCCTTACTCCTTTCCAGAGGTGGCGGTATTTCCAGTCGACACTGAAAAGGTGTTCTGATGGCAGGGGTCCTGGGTTCAATTCCCCCAAGCGACAATTGAGACATTTTTTCTTTCATATTGCCTTTGCTTTTGCTTAGACCACTTGGATTGTGAAAGGTTTATTTTAGTTTTTATGAAGGGTCAAAATTTGATAATAAGCTATTAATTGACTACAACTATAAGTACGACATAAAGATTCTTCCCACGTACTTCACATAATCTGCTTGCTTAAGCTACAGATTGTATCTTCTGAAGAGCCGTATTACGAAAAGTTCACTGAATGAAAAACACTCCAGCTTGGATCTTCCGGTAGAGGCACATGAGGACGAATCTTCCTTTAAATGTGCTGCTAAGGACAAAGTGTTGGGGCCAGACTTCCAACGCATAGTCCACAATTATGCATTAACTTCTTCCAAACGCAGGTCATAAAGAAATCATTTGAATCCTTCATGTCAGTTCTATGAAGTCTACTACAATAGGAGATACCAGGTACCCAATGAGTGGATTGTGATATGCCACTGAGGTTTGGTTGCATCGTTTCATCCATATGACTACCAATACGGTATTCATCACTGAAAGAGACATAGCCAGGAGATATGTGAACCGATTCGATTTGCATCCTCCTTCATATTAAAGATGAAAGTGTGGTACTGAAAGGAGATAGAGTACGCTGTTGGCAAGACCTGTATATTATCTCATAGCAGGAGTGGTCTTGACATACCACAGACAACTTACAGACACATCCAATCAGTAGAGAATAATGACACTGAGTATGCCAAAGAAGGATGGATACATTGATTTCAGAAAGACTACCTAAAGGAGTCCAACAAAGTATCTATATATTATTACATCACTCAGTATAAATATGTACATATAAGCAATAAATAGGTAGTCACATGTTTATATACCAGTGAATGCTCTAATAGTGCAACAAATCAAATAAGCTGGTTATATACCCAATTAAGACATCACCATTATGCTTAATCTTACAAAAACATCCTACTTTACCAACTTCTCCACTAGGTGAAATTCACCCAGTGGTGCTGTTCCGCTGTCTAAATTTTCCCAACACTAACACAGCCAGACAACTATGTCGTGCTATTAGTAGTATGTCAAAGAAGGATACATTGTATTAGTATGTTGTAGTGTGCAATAACAGTTCCATGTGTACTTCCTAACCATTGCAATATTCCAAACTGAGATTATATCAGTCAGGCCGATAGCCTGACCCTTTTTACTGATCGCAAAGTTGGAAAGAATCATCAAAGAAGGAATTGTCTCTCCTAAATGGGAGTAAGCAAAAAACCAATTCTCTACATGTGCAAACATGTTAGTAGGGATTGAGCAAACAGAAGAAGTCAAGGACTTAGTATTTTGACTTTTATTAGCCCTGTGCACTGGCCTTGAGTCAAGGGAAATTAGCAGTCTTGGTATGGAACATTTTAAATATCAGTGCCATAGAAAACCTCAATACACCACAGGCAATACAGGTGAAATTGACACAGATGAAAAGTAACTAGTTTATTATTTTTAAAAATATTTACTTAATTAAAATTCATTGTATCCCTAAGAATTTTGGTGTATTGTTTCAGCATGCTCAGGAAAAATAAGAGATTATATCCTTTATTTCAGAATGTGCATATTATGGTTTCTACACTGGCAAAGATTAGCTCCGAAATCTTATAGCTGATCTTTGTCAGGTGTGGTCATCATGAAGGTGACAATAATAACTGGGCTAATCTACCCATAAAAGTAATAGGAGCCTTTTCAACTCACACATCTGACATGGTAACAATAAAAACAACAACCGAAAATGAGTAGGGACGCATAACATTTTAGTAAACCCTTTACCCAATAATCGCGTCCAGAGGAGCGATTAGGTAAAGGGTTTCGCTTGGGAGACTAACCCGCTATAGTTGCTAATTAAACGGCTTACCACTCAGCGTTGGTGTTCAACTTCCAGTATGGCAATCCGTGCATAAGGAACTGGGAGATTTTCTTACTCTAGAGAGTTTTATGACCCAACACACACAGTCGTTTTTATGACAGCACGATACTTCCAACTTCGATACACCGCGAAACACAAATGATCATCACTGCGTCCACGTACTCCTACTTAGTCTCACACGCCAAACCTTTTCTAGCCTTCTTCCCTTGGAAACAGCAAACATTCACGTCATGGCTTGTTTGTTATCTCACATCTGACATGCTGGCTTTACCGCGGCATGCCTATCGCGCATGCGCAAGATATTTAGGTTGCCTAAGTAGCTCTTTCAACTCTTGTAACTCTTGTTGTGTGAATTTCTGGCCAATTTTTTAAACTGGTTATGATAGTCAAGTTCTCCCTGTAATGACTTTTTTCTCTTCGGTGGTCATAAATAGGCTATACATCAACTACCACTAGAGTGACAGTGAGATTTGGGGTTTCAGAGTTTTCTGGCTTTACGCAAAACAGGACCACTAAAACTATGTGAACTTCTATGCTTGATATGGGTAAAGGGTTTGCTGCGCGAGAAGACAAAAATTATAACACTGGCTATAATAAAACTCGCAAAGCCATAATAGGAGACCTATCACGTTTGAAAATAATTATTCAATTCCTATACACGGTTAATATTGAAGAAGCTTAATTCTCCGTAAGAAGTTTGATATCGGCTACTAAATCGGCAGTGTAAGAAATTCACTAGTGAAGTAGTTCAAAGCTGCCTTGTCATGCGCTACTCAGTGAAGACTGTTTTGCTACTTTACTTTCTCCACCAGCTTTATTCACTGCCTTGTGAATCTGCTCCAGTCAGTAAGTCGAGGGAAAAGACTTATTTATTTCTGAAACACCTGAAGAAGATCGGGGCGGGATCCATGAACCAACTAGAAAATGAGGTCGCTGTATCGGGGAGCATCGGTGAAAGTTTAGAATGCGCAGCGTGCAAGCTAGCTAGCAGTATCCTGGAAATAGTATTAGAGCAAGATACACCAGAGGAAGATATAGCAAGATTAGCAAGAGCCATATGCATCATAGAAAAAATAGAGGATGAAAATGTTTGCAGCCTAGTTGTGGAGGAATTTAAACAAGAGGTGCTGACTGTAGCATACACCATCACACTGGGGAGAGCCAAGCAGCTGTGTGCCATATTACTGGGGCCATCTTGCCAAGCTAAGTATGATCCTACGAACCAGACCTGGGATATTGCTGTGCCTGGGAACAAGCCTCCAGTAAAACCCATTCCAGATCCAAAGGTATATCCAATTTAGCTAAGAACCATAGGTGACTAAAAGTATATAATATTATAGTAGATGAATTGACATTGGTGATGTTAAATTATAATCAATCACAGTGTATTTTCCTCACTAAAATGATAAAAATTAAAAAAAAGTATTTTACAACTGTAAACCTAGCTATGTAACACAAACTAGAAATCATGTTTATGGCTTTCACACATTAGCCATACCAGTGCCTTATGCTCACTGCCACTTATAGAAGTCAATAAATTCAATGATTAAAATTACTCCATCATGAATATGCTTTTCTTTAATCGTGATCGGTTAAGGAAAGTCCACCACCTTAGCTATATATGCATGCCCATACAATCGAACAATACTTTGCCCATTACTGCTAGCAGGCCATTCAAATGAATAAAGTTAATTACTTCTTTACTAGCAAAAATAGGTATACCTAACTGTATAAATACTTTTTGTTTAAGTATATTACATAATTATGACACACATTATTTTATATTTTTTATGTAAGCTAATTACTGATTTTTTTTTAATGTTAGCCTGGTTCTCCAACCAATCGGATCCTCCATTTGTCAGACATCCACTGGGACCAGAACTACACAGAAGGTCTGAGTAAAGATTGTGGAGAGCCAATATGCTGCAGACCTCCCAACAAACCTGGTAAGAGATACATTTATAAATGTTTGTAGAAAGATTTAACAACTTTGTGTGAAAGTTTGGAGTTCAGAGTTTCTAATACAGCTTTAGTGGCAAATAAACTAACTTTTGTTGTTTATCAAAGCAAATGAATATACAACAAAACAAGGGCTAGAAAGAGTGAACAAGGAAGCAGCAGGAGCTACAATTAATATGTTGAAGGATGTAAATGTATAACAAGATGGTAAAATGAGGTTATTTTAATTATGGGTTAATGGGCTTCAAGAAATATATATATATATATACAAGATGATACGTGAGGCTGAGAAAATGGGTGGGCCTTGCTATACAATGATTTTAACTTTAATCTGACAACCGCATCTCATTACCATTCAGAAACTGGGCCATTGGCAGCCGGTAAATTTGGAGAGAAAACATGTGACTTGGCAAACTCTACACTGATCAATCTTATGCAATATTTGAGCAGCATACAAGATCAGGTAATCAGTCATATCAGTTTTAGGCACTGTTGCCAATAAACTTAAATTCAGGATACATATATACACATACTGATATGGTGCCATTGGTTCATTCATTATATGGCATTACTCATTCTGTCTAAACAACAGATCTAATAGGGCATTAATACTTTATTCAAGATCTACCCCTTGAAATGGTTGATAAGCTAGGTTCAGCTGTCATCATTTAAAAATGAGATATTTGATTAATGTAAGCAACCATACAAGTAATATAAAAGAGAATTATTAATATTTCCATGCTAATTGTCTTGTTGTTAATGTCTCTGTCTAGTTTGACTGGATCTACGTCACTGGTGATCTTCCCGCCCACAATGTATGGAATCAATCTCGCAGTGACCAGCTCTTCATTTTGAAGACTATTACCAATCTCATCAAGAAGTATTTACCCAGCAAGAAATGTTTCTTCACTTTTGGAAACCATGAGAGTGCACCAGTCAATAGGTAAAGGGTTGACTAACTAGAGGTGCTATTGGCTATGAGCCTATAAGGGAAACTTTAATTAGACTCAATGACTCGAGCGACTTCGTTCTTCTGAGGAGAATCATATGTGGAAATTGACTATTAATGTAATAATGTAACTGTTATTTTTCTCTAATAGAGCCAATTATAAACCACTTACAAGTTAGTAGTTTTGTTGTGTGAATGTCACTTCAGCTTTCCTCCTCCCTACATAACTGGGGAACAGTCATTGGATTGGCTATTGGATGCGGCTGTGGATGCCTGGGAGGAGTGGCTCTCTCAAGACTCAATTAACAATTTGCTTAGGTATGATTTAATGCTTTAGTATTTCTGTATGTTAAGAATTAATATACAAGAAACTTGAAAACAAAAATGAGAAAAAATACTGTTCTATAATGGTTTTGTTGTTTATACTGTACTCAGGGGTGGTTTTTATAATGAGAAGATAAGAAATGGCCTTCGTGTTATTTCACTGCAGACAAATTATGCCAACAGTCAGAACTAGTGAGTTGGTAACATGTTTTAGAGCACGTTTAATTTTCTTCTTCATTTTTCTTTCTTCTTTCTCCCCTCTTTCTTTTTTTAAATTTTTTTAGTTGGCTGTACATTAATGACACGGACCCAGCTGGCCAGCTCTCCTGGCTGGTGGAACAGTTACAGGCAGCAGAGAAAGTAGGGGACAGAGTCCACATTATTGGACACATTCCACCTTCGGGATTCACTCACTCCTTTGGTTGGAACTATCACAAAATAGTAAACAGGTAGAGGAATATAATATGTGTGTGCTACTCCCATTGGTGTGCATTTGGTGAAATACCTCATAAATATGCAGATTCGAAAGTACAATTGCAGGACAGTTTTTTGGCCACACTCACAAAGATGAGTTTGAAGTATTTTTTGATGAAGATGATGACACTACCAGAGCTACTAGGTGAGATTGTAACATAATTAGGGTACAAAGTTAATCTGTGAAGTTTATACATCCCATAGTAAAGTCATCATGTACTAAAGATTATGGCAATTTATAACAGCTTAGCAGTTAAATGTGGCCTTCAACCAAGAAGCTTTTCATATGATACACATAATGAACCATCAAAATATAAAGTATTTGTACTGACAATATAATATATATGTACACACGCACTCTCATCTGCATCATGTGATACATCTGCAGAATAACCACTTAATTAGTGTTCATATGTTCATGTTTAGTATAGCATATATTGGACCAAGTGTAATTCCAAGCAAGGCTTTTCCAGGCTTCAGAATTTATACTATCGATGGAGACTATGAAGAGAGCAGCAATGTAAGATAATTGGAAGGCTTTTCCATCAAAATGATATGAAACAAACATGTTACTTCAAGTAACTGAATAGAAGTAATCTCATCATTAATTAAGTAAACATGTATTAGCCAAGTCTACAAGTGATAAGGTTTTGTTGTGTAACTTCACTGTAGTAAACGATTCAACCATATTACAATGACCTCATCAGAGAAGGTAATTTTCCTTTAGTAAAGCTAAACAATGGCTTCTAGAAACATGATTTTATAAAACATTATGACTAGTGGAAAATGGTATTGAACTAAACATGCCCAGTCAAGGAGCAACCATCAAATTACTGCTAGGAGGATTAAATTGAAAGCCATTTTTAACGTTCATAGCTAAATATTTCATAATTTCTGGTTACAGGTTGTTCTTGATTACACATCATATTTTTTCAACTTGACTAATGCCAACCTGAGAAATACTCCAGCATGGACATTTGAATATTCAGCAAAAGTAAGTTTTCAGATAGAAAAATGTAAAATACCAATAAACAAAGCAACAACACAGTATCAATAAAATGAATTATACAATTGAATGTTTTTAGGCAAATTACTCCATGCCACACTTACTTCCCAAGGACTGGGCGGAGCTGGTGGACAGATTTGAATCTAATGATGCCCTATTCCAACAATACTACAGGTCAGTAGAATAATTGTTGTTGCAGTTCTTAGAGGAGCTGTTCATGTATGATTAAAAATGAAGCATAAATCTCTCTCAATAGCTTGATGAAGTTTTACAACCTCCAACTGTTTGCTGCATACTTGTAATTGTACTTTAAACTTCCTTGAATATTTCACACCGTCAATTCTCACAAGTTTTGCATTATACTATTTTCACGATTTTGACTTTAATTAAGACTGAGATTTAAGGTGGAACTCACTTTATCAAGACCCCATGTATAATTATTCATTGGAAAAGACCAAAAGACATCTCAGTTGATATTCAAACCATTTGGGAGTAGGTAAAAAATTTTTATGGTGGCATCCACGAGTCTAACTTTTGGCATAGCTAACTAATAACTCTTGAATAGTTCTGGAACAATAGGCTGCAGATATAAATCAGAAAAGTAATATACCAGAGAGAGAAATAAAAAAATAAAAAATAAAAAATAAAAAATAATAAAATTAAATTAAAAAAAACAAAGAAAAATAACAATGTTTGTTTACTCTAGGTCTACTAATTATTGATGCCTGAATAGAATAAAATTATGAATCTAATTTTTTAGAAACACTGTCACATCTGTCAAAGAAATTTCAGAGGTTACAATATATCATTATATTTAAAGATGTTTTTCACTACTATTTTGGGAAATATTCTTGCAGATGCTTTGAATTATGGTAACTGTATTTATGCACATTTTTTTAATCTAAGCAATCTTCACATATGACTTCACAAGTAAATTCTTGCAAGCCCACATTTATTTGAATTTAGACTCGGTACAAAATACTACAATTGCAGATAAATGTGTCGTATCTTCACTCATTGTAGGTACCGTTACAAGTTGGCTCCTCCCTCTCCTTGTGATGAAAAGTGTAAAGCTGGGATATTATGTGCCATGCTGACCACCAGAAAGGGAGACCACACCCACTGCTCCAAATTTCTTACTGGAGGTATTTCTCTGGCTGATATACTGAGTGAAATGGATGATCAAAAAGGAGACTGCTAGTTAGAATATCTGATCTTTTTTTTCTAATAAAATTATGTTGCATTATATCTTTTAAATTGTTATTTACTTCTATGTAATCAATGCCACTTATGTACTACCAGTTTATGACAGTGCATAATTTAAAATTAGACATAATTCAGGTGTCAATTTACTCATAAGTCTTCAACTCTCAATAAGCATCTTAAAGTTCTGACGCCCATTGCCTTCCCTAAAACACTTCTTTAGTATAAACTAGCATAGGGTACTGCTACATGTTGTATCTACTCACTGCTGCTGCTATTGTACAATCTCCGGCAGGTACGCGCAATCTATGGTTACTCTAAGCGCACTTAATAGCTACGCGCATTCTATATAGCTTCATCCTACGATGCGGTCCGCTATGAAAGGCTTGTTAGTCCTTTTGTTCCTATATCAGCTATGTTTCCTACCAGGTGACTCAGCTCCAGTTAGTAAATCGAGGGAGAAAACGTTCCTATTTCTTAAACATCTGCAGAACATAAGAGCGGAATCCCTGAACCAACCAGAAAATGAAGCCTCTGTGGCAGGCACTCCTTTAGGGGAAAGTTTAGAATGTGCAGCCTGCAAGGTAGTTAGCAACATCCTGGAAATAATATTAGAGCAAGATACACCAGAGGAAGATATAGCAAAATTGATCAGAGCTATATGCATCATAGAAAAAATAGAGGATGAAAACGTTTGTAACCTAGTTGTTGAGGAATTTAAACAAGAGGTGCTGACTGTAGCATACACCATCACACTGGGGAGAGCTAAGCAGCTGTGCGCCATATTACTGGGGCCATCTTGCCAAGCTAGGTATGATCCTACGAACCAGACCTGGGATATTGCTGTACCTGAGAACAAGCCTCCAGTAAAACCCATTCCAGAACCAAAGGTAACAAATACCTAACTGTACACAAGCAGATGTAATTTAAAACTTAGTCTCCCTTTGCAAATAATGTTATCTTGATTGCGTAAATGTACAATAAGGATAATAAGTGAATTTAGATAGTTATTTTTATGAAATAATAAGTTTTATGAAGAACAACCCAATAAGATTGATTAAAAATAGTCAGTTAATAGCTGTACTTAGGATTCTTGTTTCATCACCCACTTATGAGCTGAAACATTTTTCTCTCTTGTGTTGCAAAGCCAATTGCTAGCAATTTAATCTTTTGTCTATACTGTATAGTTAGCTACAACATCTTGTGTAACATTATAGCTTAGATGGTTTGATTTGTGTGTATCACACTCCTGCAGCTAAATAAGGCAATGCGACATGACTTGAGAATGCTCATAAAGATAAGGCAAATTATATTCATTCTAGAACCCGATTGGATTAACGATATTCATGACATTTCTGCACTAACCAATGGCATCTTAAGCTTTTCCTCAGCCAACATTGTACGCGAATTAATTTTTGCACCTTCTGTTTTCACAGCTACAACCAGCTAATGAGTAGATAACTGACCTTTATTAATTTACCATGTTTTTTATTTATTTTTATTTATTTTCTCTGACCATAATAATCCAAAAATTTGGCCTGTAGCTATAATATGTAATTATGATTTGTTATTAATTAGCCCGGTTCTCCGACAAATCGGATCCTCCATTTGTCAGACATCCACTGGGACCAGAACTACACAGAAGGCCTGAGTAAAGATTGTGGAGAACCAATATGCTGCAGACCTCCTAACAAACCTGGTTAGAATGTTAAATCAAATATACATATTGTCTATGAAAGCAGAGGAATAGATGCAATAGTTTAGTATTTTGTTCAACCAATTATGGTTGAAACAATTATTAGCCAGAGCTTTAATTGCTTGTCCATTAGATTGTCTTACTATTTTTATTCCAGAAACTGGACCATTAGCAGCAGAAAAATATGGAGAGAAGACATGTGACTTGGCAAATTCTACACTTACAAATCTCATGCAGTACTTGAAAGGCATACAAGATCAGGTATTGTCATTTTACTGTGATTAAAGGATCATTATTTACACCAAATTACCATGATTGTACTTAAGTGGCAACTATCTAAGCAATTTTCATTTTTAGTTTTTGTTTCCTAGTTTGACTGGATATACGTGACTGGAGACCTTCCCGCCCACAATGTATGGAATCAATCTCGCAGTGACCAGCTTTTCATTTTGAAGACAATTTCTGACCTTTTTAAAGAATACTTGCCCAGTAAGAAATGTTTCTTTACTTTTGGAAACCATGAAAGTGCACCAGTCAATAGGTGAGTAAATAACTACATTGTTTTGTACCATTTAAGAGCAACTACTTCACCACAGGGTGTTCTCAAAATTCAATGTTATGGCAAAAAGGGTCCAGATTATATTAGCTATAGTTTACTAAAAAGAAAACAACAGAACTCCTAATGTCAGCCACTCCAATTGTATTATTTAACTCTTTTATTATTAAATTTTTAATACACCATGTTCACTTTATTTTTATCAAGTTACTATAATTAATTATTATTAGTATTGTTATTATTATTATTATTTTTATTATTATTTTTATTATTATCATTATTATTATTATTATTATTATTATTGGCGAGCGAGCGTAGCGAGCGAGACACTTACAGGGATAACATAATCGAAAATCGGGGATGCTTATTTATTTATTTATTTGTATATATGTATGGACGTATGTATGTCATTTTGTACTTTGACCCTCGCGTTTTTGTGTTAGTTATGTGGTCGACCCCGTCCCAAATTGCACTAAACAGAATCCTCTGGTTTATCGATCAGTACCCGTATCACCCTAGAAATTGAATTGTTTACCGTTTTGAATTCTTTTGCGGGTGCAGTTAAACCGCGAAGGTAAGTCTGTGTAGGTGCATGTCCAGTTGTGTCAAAGCATTGTTACAACCACTACTTAGCTAAAGAAAATCACAAGAAAACTTTTTAAATAACGTGTATTGTTTTGTTGTTGTTTTTTTCCTTCAATTGAAGCAGTTGCAGAGAGTTGTTACTATGGCACTGAAATCCCTTTACCGTGTATGCGAAATTTAAACTGGACCTTATTTTCAGTAGCTTCAGTGTTAGAAGTCAAAATCATTCATATAAAAATAGTATAGTCTTTAGGCTCGCTCGCCATTTGTGCTCAAGCACATCACTAGTTTATTTATTAATTTGTATATATGTATGGACGTACGCATGTCATTTTGTACTTTGACCCTCGCATTTTTGTGTTAGTTACGTGGTCGACCCCGTCCCAAATTGCACTAAACAGAATCCTCTGGTTTATCGATCAGTACCCGTATCACCCTAGAAATTGAATTGTTTACCGTTTTGAATTCTTTTGCGGGTGCAGTTAAAACTTGAAAACAAGTCTGTGTAGGAGCATGTCCAGTTGTGTCAAAGCATTGTGTGACAACCACTACTTAGCTAAAGAATATCACAAAGAAAACTTTTAAATAACGAGTATTGTTTTGTTGTTGTTGTTTTTTCCTTCCAAGCAGTTGCAGAGAGTTGTTACTATGGCACTGAAATACCTTTACCCTGTATGCGAAAGTGGACCTTATTTTCATAGCTTCAGTGTTAGAAGTCCAAATCATTCATATAAAAATAGTATAGTCTTCAGTCGCTCGCCATTTGTGCTCAAGCACATCACTAGTTATTAAATATGCTGTATTAATGACATTTTAATCTATTGTACAGCTTTCCTCCTCCTTATATAACTGATAAAAATTCACTGAATTGGCTATTGGAAGGAGCTACAAATGCCTGGGGGGAGTGGCTGTCTCAAGAGTCCCTTAATAATATCCTCAGGTAAATAGAGGTGTTCTAGTACATTTAAAATAATGTTTTATGACATGAAAAGCATCACATCAACCTAGACAATTATAAAAAATATTATTGACTTCATTTACAATCTTGTGTACATTATGCAGTTACTATTTCTAATACAATTTTTGATGGTTCTAAATGGAAAGGAGAATGGTTTATATATACATGTATGCACTATGCTATTACAATGTCAAATATTTTTCATTCATCTAGGGGTGGTTTTTATAATGAGAAGATAAGAAATGGCCTCCGTGTTATTTCACTGCAGACAAACTATGCCAACAGTCAGAACTAGTGAGTTGGTAACATATCTTACTATCAAAACCATCTGACTCCGCCTTCTATAGTTGGCTGTACATTAATGACACAGACCCAGCTGGCCAGCTCTCCTGGCTGGTGGAACAGTTACAAGCAGCAGAGAAAGTAGGGGACAAAGTACATCTCATTGGGCACATTCCACCTTCAGGGTTCACCCACTCCTTTGGTTGGAACTATCACAAAATAGTCAACAGGTTATGGGACGCATATGTGTGTGTGTGTGTGTGTTTGCCAATGGAAATGGTCAATATTTAGAATAACCTGCTCTCATGTGGGTGTAGATTTGAAAGCACAATTGCAGGACAGTTTTTTGGCCACACCCATCAAGATGAGTTTGAAGTGTTTTTTGAAGATAACTCAACCAGAGCTACAAGGTAAAACTTTATTAACGGAGACAATTACAAAAAGGAAGAAATAACTAGAAATCTAGTTAGTTTTTGTTTCTGTTATTATGTTGTTGTTGTTGTTGTTGTTTTCATTAGCATAGCATACATTGGACCCAGTGTTACTCCAAGTGATGCTAATCCTGGATTCAGAATTTATACTCTTGATGGAGACTATGAAGGCAGTAGCAATGTAAGTCAATTGAACTGTGTTTGTTTCTTATTGTCTGCTTTTTATTTATAGTAAATCTTTCAAATAACTCTGGAATAAAATAAATCCATATCAAAAAAATATTTAAAGCGAGATCCCACATTGTTTACTACATTACTTAACTCGTTGTATAAAAAAGTTGTAATTAAAAAATGGACAAAGGCAACAACAAAAAATAGCAGTAAATATTAAGTTTTAAAAGTTGTAATTGAATTTCGGTGTGTTAATGATTTTTTTTTTCTATTTCAGGCCCCAGTTGTAAGTATTTAATCTAGAGTTAAATCCTACTAGCACACTGGGGTTTGGCTGGAAGTTGTACAGTACGCGGAAGAATTGACGTTTTGTTTTGTGGAACAAAGGGTGCTTGTGGACAGGCTTGATGCCCATCTTATTTAGTGTTGTAACTCCTTGTAGTTAGTGTGGATTCCTTCAGTGATCTTTGTGGTGTCTGATAAATCTCTTGTCAAACCACCACCTATCCAATATTGGATGATACACATTGTGACCACATCAATATTTATACTCAACCAATCATAAAATAAAATGTGACAAACTCTTTATTACTACAGGTGGTCCTTGATTACACATCCTACTACTTTAATCTAACAAATGCCAACCTCAAAAACTCTCCGGTGTGGAGATTTGAATATTCAGCAAAAGTAAGTAGCACTATGAGAATGTAGGTACCAATTTATTGGTATCAATAAATGCAAACGAATCAATGTAGGTACCAATTAGTTAGAGCAATTCATACTATTATAGTAAAAACATTTACGCAATGGTATAGTTGAGGTAACTGTACTTGAGCTCAATGTTTGTTCCTTGAAATTTCCTTCCAAGTTTCACCATCACACTACCCAATAATGACATTCCTAATTCTTCCTATTTTTTTTTTCATTTTCAAAATGTAAAATGTGTCAGTTTGAAATGAATTTTGTTAATGAAGTTGTAGGTGAATAGTCACTCTCACCTTTATAATTAAAATAAAGCTTCAATTAGTCTTGAACTGGTACCATTTAGAGCTCTATAGTCCGTATTATTATTGGAGCTCCATGACATTGTTGCAAATTTTAGGTGTGACAGTAAAAATGAAGCAGTCCTTGTTAAATCCGTGGGAATAAGTTGTTGTTTGTTTATTTTTTTTCATTTTAAATTTTACATTACATTCTTGTGTTAGGGAAATTACTCCATGCCACGCTTACTTCCCAAGGACTGGGCGGAGCTGGTGGACAGATTTGAATCTAATGATGCCCTATTCCAACAATACTACAGGTCAGTAGAATTATAATATTTCATTGAATTCTGACCAGTCAATGGGAAGTTTTGTGGCCAAGCGTTTAAATGAAATTAATTACAAACAAGGATGAACAATTTTTTTCAATCTTCAATATATTTTTAACCCAATAGGAACAAAAACAATATAGAATGAGTTAATATAGAACCTGATTACAGTACAATCCACTTTGATCATAAGGCACACATTTGTTTGACTAGTTAACATGTTGTGTAATGTGTATATTCTCTTTCTGAAGGGCTAGAGCAGCTTGGAAAAATTCGGTGGAAGTTTTATGTATACCAATTTTTCCAATTTGTTGTAATGAACATCCTTAGAATTTAATAAGAAAAGAGAAAAAAATATAAATGCAGGAAACTTTAAGTGAGAAGAGATAACTAATGCAGGGAGTTAGCATCAGTTATGTCAAATTGGAAGAACTGAACAAATAAAATTGGAAATTCAAGTCATTAAAACTCAATCATGACTCTAGCTTACTATTATTTTTTTCTTATTTCTTCGGAGGATGTTAATGTATCTCATTCAATTTATTCTCACAGGTACCGTTACAAATTGGCTCCACCCTCTCCTTGTGATGCAAGTTGCAAAGCAGGGATTTTGTGTGGCATGTTGACCTCCAGAACAGGAGACCACACCCACTGCTCCAAATTTCTTTCCAGGAACATTTCTTTAGCTGTTATACAGAGAGAAATGGACTATCACAGAGGAGACTGCTAACTTATTTCTCATCTTGTTTACACTTTACTGGCAGAGAATGGGACTTATTTTTATGACTGCTTTAATTAATGTGTGTTAATATTCCCCAAGAAATATTTTTGTATTTTTTTTAAGTATTACTGGTCCAGTGAGGTTTATGTGAATATGTGTGTGTGGGGGGGGGGGGGGGGGGGGGAGCATTTTGTTCTGACCACGACGGTAATAACTAGGTCGCATCAAGTTATCCAAAAGCAAAATGCTGTTAAAGTAATTACATCAACATAATATACATACTGCAATGAAAAGTTCAAAGTGGTTCTCTCACTGCCCTTGGTACCAACGGTTTTGGTTTTTGAGGGCACAAGAAGGATCAGCTTCTGCTATAAGAGAGCACTGCTTGGCTTGAAAGTTGTTGGAAATCTGTGGCTAAATGATCCACAGACAACTTTATGGGGTTCATCTTCAAGATTTCTATACTGAGTATAGTCTTCTGATGCAGTGCCTGCATAAATTGCTGCCCACAAACCATTACTTGATGCATTGAGTTTCAGCAACAACGAAACCCATCAAAATTTCACCATTATAATTATATACATCTTAGGCTAAGAGTGTTCTCATTTCAAGAGAGGCTAAGAACACAAAGCAGAGGTTTCCAAGCCCTGTAGGTAAAGAAACAAACATCCTTTCAAAGTAAAAAGTCAATTATGGCCATTTTCTCCCTGCTTCTTTTAGGCTGCATCACAATTCTCCAGCCACAGAAATACCTACAGGCTGCATGTGTGGCCATTAAGTCTGGCTATGCCAGAATAAATTCTCTATTGGTGGTTTAAATGTGTTGATAGTACTTCGTGTTTAATTCTTTCTTAGATACTCCTGCTCCGAGCTGTTGCAAGTTGCCAGAGCAGTGAGTAGGGCAAGACAGAGAAATAAAAAAGGTGGTTGTGCATATGGAAGAACCATTCAAATAATACCAAAGTAGTACAGGAAACAGAGATCGAATAGCAGCTAGTTACGAAGCAGACTTGATCAAGGAACAGAGTATACTCCAGAGTCAGTCTGGAGTCAAACACGTGCATGTTGCAGAAACTGAGACACTCCCACTAATATAAAAGTACTAATGGAAGAGTTCAGGATAGAGTGCTTTAATTGTAATGTCTATCAACAAGGAAAAATTCAAAGCAGCTATATGAAAAGAAGGATAAGAGTGGAGAAAGATACAGTGAATTTCAGTCGGTATATAAAGAATTAGTGTTCTATAGAGTGTGGCATTATGAATAGAGTGCTAATTGTTTGTTTGCTACCTTCCTGATTTTTAGGCTTGTGAATCAATTTGGGAACTGTTTGAGAGTTCCAGGAAACACCAAAGGAAGTCTAACACACAGAGTTCTAGGATTTAGCAGGCCATAGACCGAAAATATGGGAAGACTCAAAGCAAGCAAACTTTGCATCATTAACCCATGCAGTGTAGACAGATGGAGATAGTAAACTACCTTGAACTAATTATATCAATAATGTTATTTTCTGCATCACCTCAATTTTAACATCCTGAGCCAACATTTTGCCACTTAACATAATAGACAAAATAATTTGATGTGGTAAGTAACAATATGCAGCTTTGTGAAAAAAAATCTTTTTATAAGTATAAAGTTGATTAGTAAATTTTCATAGTAAGGATCTAGCTACACTAATTATAAAACAGTTATATTGATGGTGATATCAATAATGTCCGTAAGTCACTTGGTGCACACCACGCAATTCAGTTCTTTCTCTGTGCTGTACTTGCTGCATGACAATCCATTACAAGTTGCCTCAGCATGACTGAAAATGGCACCATTAGTATTAGCAGTCATTCCTGGAATTACCTCCATACTGTGGTCCATGCAAATAAATTTTGTTCTTCTGTGACCTCTGTGCTCAGCCATGAGATATCCATAATATTCTCTGGTCCAGTTCCCATAACAGTTCATTCTAGCTGGTATCATAACTAAAGCTGTTCGATTTGATACACAGCATACTGCACAGGGAACATTTCGATCATGTTTATTTGAACCTAGTGGATTATTATATTCTGCCCCTTCCACAGGACTTTCATTTTGTACTCCAACTCTGTGGGCTAGTCCATACTCTGGGTCATCTGGCATGCACAAATAGTTAGACCCACCTTCTTGATTCTGCCAGGGGCTCCCTCCTACTCTACCAGAATAGATCTTTTCTCCAGGACAGGAGGTTGATCCCCATCTGGTATAAGTTACACCTCCAGCTTTTTCACCAGAGGGACCAGGTGGACCGGCACGTCCTTCATCTCCTCTTGGACCACGTGGACCTATGGGACCTGGTGATCCTAGTCGTGGACCAGGTGGACCAGATGGACCTCTTAAACCTGGGGGACCAGAGATACCATTAGCTCCAGGCAGACCAACTGGACCTTGTAGACCAGAGATTCCTTGAGGACCTGGTGGACCAGCTAGACCCGTCTCTCCTTTGTCGCCTATAGTCCCAGGAGTTCCAGGAAACCCAGGGAATCCTGGCATGCCTTGAATAGCTAACCTTTCATTGCAGTCAGTAGCCTTCTTTTTAGCAATGCTTGTAGATTCTTCTTCTGCTGATTGACCTGTTGGAACAAATTAAAGCAAAAATAGTAAATTATTTTAAGCCTTGATAGCATTACACCATTACCAGCAACAACTACAAACAAGATGACTACTACCACCAGAAGTGTCCTTTTCATTTTTCCACAAAATAACTATATTATAAGCATGAAGTTTGTTCCACCTATTTTATAGTATTACTTTTACGTATCAGATATGTCATCAAGTTTAGATGAGGAGCCATATTGTCTGGCAACTCGTTGAACTTGATAATCAAGTTTAGATGAGGAGCCATATTGTCTGGCAACTCGTTGAACATGATACTCATGAGTTACCACTCACACGTCAATTTTATGATAGCTTACACATGCACGGATGTTGCATGCACTTTAGTAACTCCCTTCAGAGTGTGCATGAAATTGCAGGTGCCGTATGAGCCTCACTTGTAGTGTGCACAGGCAGAGAATAGTCAATGCGTTTATGTGAATATAATACAATTGATACCAAAATCAAAATTCCTACCGAATGTGATGGGATGTGATAAATGCCTTACATATCAACATTGAAAGTAGTAGTTACAAGATTTTTAGTTTTGTTAGTCGGGAACTACATATTATTTCATTAATGTTTTATTGTAGTACTTATCACATGAGTCAGAGTGTGATATGGTGGAATATTTCATGAGCAGGCTAATTTATTTTCATGAGCTAGAGGCGAGTGAAAACCAAGCCTGAGAGTGAAATATCTCGCCATAACACTCTGACAAGTGTATTAAGTGGTTTATTCCTTGCTAGGTATCTTCACTGAAGTACTTTGCACTAGGACCAGTAACTCTAGAGGTGAAGTTGGCATAAAACTCCCTCTAGGGGCTTCCCACAACCCCAGCAGATATTTTAGCAGCTCTCTAACCTCTGTTGGGTAGGCTTTACTAGAGGAAGGTAGCTGTAAAAATAGGATGATTGGTAAGCCTGGCCAGTTTCTATAACTACTGGGGTAATGAGCTTGGCAATACAATAATGAGATAACACTATGTGATAAGGTGAGTTTTATCTCACAGGTCACATACCTAAAAATGACATTGTGGAGATATCTAGCTTGGAACAGAAACGGAAAAGAGCAACGGACACAGAATGGGAGAGACATTACATAATACAACATATTGCTATATCTACTAGAACCCTGGTACAATAGAGCATTTTGAATGTAGCATACTTTGGAAAGTCGATTGCTTAAACTAAAACCGTTAGTTTATCGATCTTTACCCGTTGTTGGAGGGCGTATTGTCCCCTTAGCGAGATGTCCCCCCTGACACTGTAACCTAGGGTAGACTGTCCCCAAACATTTCACTCTAGTGCGTAGAGTCCCACCCCCTCCCCCCCCCCAGACACTGTGCCATGGTGTGTAATGTCCCCCATCAGGGCAAAATATCCCCTCTCTAAGATTGTATACAAAATAGGTCCCCCCACCAAGCCTAATTTCTCACTTCATAAAGCTACCTTCCATTTGTGTTTGCTAATTTAGGTCAAGCTATAACCTTACATTATAATATTGTGAGTTTCTAGTTATTACAGTTCTCTATAGTTGTTTTATTCTGCCATTCATGCCATTAAAAATCATTGAAATGCTCTCAGACACTTTAGCAATTGTTTTGTCTAATGGAAGAATTGAACGCTCATATTAAACAAACCAATGGAGTTTTATTTCAGATTATATCAAGTACAGTGCTTTACAATTTGCTATAGTGGGAGTTTAACAATTGGATAGCCAATTTAATATAAAGCTAGAAAAATGAGAAATAACAAAACAATAATGATACATGACACTGTAAATATGCAGCTAGCTCTCTATTTAAGTTTCAGTTGAGGTGAACATGACACACAATGCCAAATACAACCCCTTCTATTCCAGGCAGCTTTCGAAGCTTTAACACAATCCTTATGAAACCATTTTAGGCAATAATCAGATGGTATCATTCTACTGTATTCTGGCTGCCTACAAGTGCAGTGCACTTCCACAGTAAAGTGATGAAGAATAACAACTTTATTCTTTTTGCTTTCGTTGGAAATGGGGTAATTTTCCTGTTTTCAAGACACTTAAATAAATGAACACGAAAGTCACTTTGAATATAGCATTCTTCTGCGGGATTAACACCTGCACAAATTGAGGTGGCAAAGGCTAAGGAAAACAGTCCACAATCACTGGTACCCATCTGAGCTTGAACTTTTACAATCTGTATGTTAATAGCCTCCTCATTTGTCATTAAAATACTGGCTATTTGTCTTTTTGTGTGATTGCTGAGCGTACAGTCTGGTTTACTGTCATAAACAGCTACAACACCTGATGAGCACAGAAGATTTGAAATAGTTATCCAATGTGAGCCATAAACATTAAGCACCTTTACAAATTTGCCTCTTCGAACTTCAAAAGTTAAGATTTCACCCAAAACTGGTGGTTGCAAACCACCAATATGTGGATAACTATCCTTCAGTAATCTCTGAACAGCTGTTATGAGATTATCAGATACCCATCCTCCTTCTAAGAGTATTTTCTTTTCCTCTATGTAGACCTGCAAGTCCTTGAGCCAGTATTCAATAGGTTGGCAAGTTGCTTCCTCATTTTGTGAGATCTATAACTAAAACAAAGGAAACTATATAAAGTAATGTCGGAATTAGCATAAAGTATACTTTCACTAACACCCAGAATGCTTTTGAAATAATTTGTCCACATGCTTGAATTCTTTAGCTAATCTCATAATATATTAATCATATAAAGAGACGCCATAGTGGTTGAATTAAGGAAAAAACTTTTTAGTGAACACTGCTATTTTCTTAACCTTCGTATGGAAAGCAAACTACAATAACAAAATAAAGCCATTTAATAGTATTGCTCTGAAAGTTACAGCTATAGGTACATTTAACTAAGTGAATTTTGTATTTGTATCAAAAGGTTGTTAGACAATTTATTTCGTAATTTTCATGTTAAGTAAATTGTCATATTACATCTTATTGTCCCTTTCTTTAATCTCAAACAGAACAGTAAAGCTAGCATCTTTGTGTTTCTGCTCTTGAATAATAGGAGATTTTGGCTGCTGCTGCACTTCATTCATAGTTGTTGGTTTCAGATTTTTTTATTTTATGTGCTTCTGATTGACTAAATGGAGACTCCTCGATGTCATCTTCAGAATTACCAACGCTATTAATAATACTAGGTTCAATGTCAATATTTATTGAGGATATATCTGAAGCACCTTCAGATAAAAAGTCTGGAAAATGCCCTGAATATTCAATGAAACTACTTGCAGCCATGTTTCTTGTTGATTATTCTCTGCAAAAGTGGAAGAGCTTTCACAAAAAGAGACTGGATGAGAAAGCACCATGTTTTGCTCAGATTGGCTCCCAAACATAGCTGACGACTTTGTACACAAACGAATGGAATCGGTAGAATTAGACGAGACATTGAATGTGATATTCTGCTGTATATTATTATTAGGAATAGCTATAGCTTATGACTTCGGCTTGAAAACCTTAGACTTGCCATTCTCATTTACATGTATTGGTTTTGGCAAACATCGCTCGTTATAATTATACCTTCAGTCTAAATGAAACAAAAAAAAGTAATAACAACTACAGCTACCATATATTTATTCTAACTAAATGTTTCCCAAGCCAGTGTTATGTTATGCTGTACCTGGAGTTGACAGCTTTCTTGAGGTAGGAACCTAGCCAACGTTTTACAAGCTTATCTCCTTTCCTCCCATATTTTGCACTATTTCTGAGCAGCACTAATGTTTCTGGAGGAAGTTCCTGTGTAATAATAGCAACAGAATGATATAAGTATATATAATAAATAGTATGAGTGGCTAACGCATAATCCCCTAACCCCACCCCTCCAGCGGTGGATTCAGAATCTTGGGCAGGGGGGCTCAAATATATTTGCCGATTATTGGTAACAGCTTAAGCTTATCAGCTATGCATCATTTAATCTGCGATCTTACATAGCCTATTATCATATTTTGCAAGACTATACAATAACACTCATAAAAATTTGACCTATGCCCAGGTAAAAAATCCCTATAGTTTTGTGCAAATGATTTGCCAACATTTTTACTGCAAGTAAAACACCCATATAAAAGTAACACCCTACAAATTTATAACACCCCATTGGTGTCACTAATAACAAAAATAACACCAGATGTTATTAATCAGCATCTACGATATGAATTTAATTATCAATAAAATAAACAATATTTGAAGGAATTATATCTATAAAATTCAGATGCATTTCATTAATGTACTGTTAGGAAATAATAACAAGGGCTTGCATTCCCTGCATCCTGCAAACATTGCTACATTACCTTTTTCTGATTAATTTTTTTGTCATAATTCTTCTTGTATTGGTCTTGTGCCTTCTGGATATTGCTGTCTATTTTAGTAAACAGTTCTTTTGGAATGTATATGTTTGTTCACAGTAGTGGTCAACATCATGCACTTTCAAATCTTCATCATCGTTCAATGAATCAATAGAGAAATGTTGGGGAGGACAGCTGTCCTGCATTGTACAGCTACACATGAATGGATGGATGAACTACACATGAATGGATACTCAATGAGAAAATATTATTACTTTTACCTGCCATACATCAATTCAAAGGGAGTTACTTCTGTTGATTTTTGCACAGAAGTTCTATATGCAAACAGCAGACCATTTAGAAAATCATCCCAGTCATCTTGCTGTTCATTGACCAACTTCACCAATGAACGTTGAAGAGTTTGGTTGTATCGTTCTACCAAAGCGTTTGTTTGGGGATGATATGCTGATGAAATTCTTTGTTCTGTACCCAATTTTTCGAAAAGAAATTGATTAAGTTTATTGACGAATTCTCTTCCTTGGTCAGATATAATTATTTTAGTACATCAGTACCTAATAAAAATAATTTTAATTTAATGAAGTTGTCAGCCAATTCTCCTAAATGCCATAGTTATACCTGCCAATCATACGATATATGAATATTGCCACTCCTTGAGCTTCCTTATTGGGAAGAGCTGCTGCTTCGGGCCACTTTGAAGAGTAGTCTATAAGTGTTTCAATGTAACAATTTCCATGTTTGGTCTTAGGAAGTGGTCCAATAAGGTCTATACCCACCTACACACATAATCACGGCTACTTCTACTAAGTCCAGCAAAAAAAAAAAGATAACTACATTAGCAGTAAGAATTCAAGAACAAAACTCATGCTATTAAAGGATTGTTTTAACTAATCTAGATGTAAAAGTCTCTTTTTGTATAAACCCCTTGCAGTGGGTGTGGTTTTGACGTCACCAATATGCGGCGGCCATGTTGGTGTACCACACCGGGCACCAAGCATTATTGAGTTCACTTTGTTGCAAAGAAATTTATTAAATCTCCAATTGCAGGAATCACACTGGACTCCAGCTAAGAGTTGAGCTGATGCAGACAAGGTAATTTACTATTATAAACCTTGCTGGAATGAGATAACCTTAAGTAGAAGCTGTAGTTTTTGTCTCAGAGAGACTTCATTCCTAATAATATAGCATGTTCTTTATTATAAATATAAATTTAGCTGAAATCAATATTTTTATATTATTCTATGAGTAGATATAATCTAGCTACAGTATATTTTGGATATAGGGTTATATCATATTATTAGCTACTTCCAATTTAATTTGCTTTTCCACTAGCCAAACTGAATCCATAAAATAATGGAACCATTGATGATGACAAGATCAAGAGATCAGAAGGTAATTATATTCGAAGGAGTTATGCTGTGGAACCATTGATGACGACTAAGATGAAGAGTTTAGAGATAAAGAGATAAAACATTGATTACTATATCTCACAAGTGACACTACATAATGAAACCATTGATGATGTTAAGATGAAGAGGATACAAATAGCTATTCCCCCAGCAGTGATGATAGTGGTATCACAATTCAAGCTATCACAATTCAAGCTATCACAATTCAAACTCTGTCATAATAATTGAAAACTTTAGCTAGCGCTATGATGTATATAAATGGTTAAGATTTCCCCCCCCCCCCCCCCCCTTAACATAGGTTCAAAAAAAGAAAGAAATAGTGAATAGATAAATAATCAAAACTTTATGTAGGACTAGTAAAGTTGGTTCATAAGTCAAATGTATTACAGTGCACTCTGCACATACTGATCCTTGTTTAGAAAATGCTTGTTTCTTGTTTATTAATAAGATGTAATTCTTCCGTTCATTGACCATTAGCTAACTTGTTATTTTAATTCCAACTTGACATTTCTTATAAACTAGGTATTGTTGTTCAAATCAAAGAAGCTCCTTAATTAAATGTCATAAAATATAATACAATAAATCAAGGAAAAAGAATAAAGCACTTTATTGTGTGGTGGAATACTTTTCCACTTCCACTAAAAGTGAAAAAGTGAAGTGTTTTTCCAATGAAACTATGGTCGTTAAACAACCCAAGTGGGCTAAATGAATACTATTAAGCTTTGCTGTTATATCTGATGTCATGTTGTTGGCCTCTACCTTCCTTCCTTGATCGTATCTAGCTGGCTCTTCATATAATGAAATCGCTAATCTCAAAGTTACTAAATTTCAAGTACAAATAAAAACAAACATTATTTATAAAATAATTTGATAACTTCAGGATGCTTATTATGTAATAAAAAATTACATCACTGCAAGGGGTCTATAGCTACATTAGTAAGAAAAAAATGCATACCTGTCTCCATACTTCAGGTTTGATTGGAATTGGATGAAGTAGTACAGCTTCCTGACAAACGGGGCAGGTTCTTACGTACTCTTTCACATCATTCCACATGGACTTCCAATAAAAACTCTCAGCCACCTTCTTCTGCGTTCAATCTCTGCCAAAACGCCCACCTGCACAAAGTAGGAAAGTTTGCTAACAACTTTACATATTATAACATACATACATATATATATATATACACACACACACCACACACACATATATATTACACGCTCACAAATTTACTAAATAATAGTTTAAACATCACCGCTTAGTTTCTAGTTGAATACAGTGCCCAGCAGTCTTAGCCTAGAAGGCAGTAAGGCCATTTAGAAGTCCATTAACTCTGGGTTCAAATGCTATATTGTGTATTATGCTGTTATAATTGTGTTACATGATATAGTATATTACTTGGTAAAACTATTTAAAAAGTTATTAGCAGAACAGAGAGAAATACTGTTTAATGAGGATAAACTAAGCTGCTAGTTCCAACACTACGAATTCTCAAAATATTACATCAAACAGCTTTATCCTTAGGCAATTCAAAAGCGCAGTTTACCTTAATAGAAGAAAATGTCAATGCACACTTGCCAAGTTGAAACACCCCAGTAATAATTTAGCAAGGGGATCTTATCTCTTCTAATATAGTATTCAGTATAAGCTTTTAACATCATTAATTACCTTCTGGTAGAGAATGAAAAAATATGAGTTCTCTCCTTAGGAAAACGTGGAACTTTCTTCCAGCTAGTGCCTCCTCGAGGACGATAAAACAAATAATCTTTTTCTGTTTTATAATTGTCCTTAGCTTTGCGCCTAAGAACTCTTTTTTCATTCTTACTGCAACCGTCCGGGTACTGTCCACGCCGCAAAAACTGGTATATGGCTTCATATTCCACGCTGTTCATGGCCATGTTGAAGTAAGAACTCAAAGACACGTGCACATTTGGTAAAGGGAAGTGGGACATTTTAGCTGGCTGGGGGACAAACCATCCTAGGGCGCAGTGTCTGGGTGGACATTCCACCCGGGAGACAGTCTATCCTCCGACACCATATCATCCTTGGAAATTTGATAGCTTACCCATTGAAAATCCTTTGTCCAATAGTCAAGTACGAAGAGAATACAACACAGGTCTTGAGCTGGTATATCCAATGAACAAGTATGTATAAACGTGTTGTGTGCTGCTAAAGAATAGCATTAAGCTAAACAAAAATATTTAACAATAATTAGCTATTAGCAGCTAGCAGCTAGCATTCAAATTTAAATTTCAGTCAGACCAGCTCGCTCTCCATATGTGCTTAAGCACATCACTAGTAGCAAATATTTCTCTTATTTTAACAGCCAATATAGTTAATTGTAACTTAACCCAACGTTTCGTTTCGGCTTCTTGCCGAAGTCCTCTTCAGGGGTCAACTGAGGTCGAACTGTCCGTGGGGATATAATAACACAATGTAAACAACAAGATTTCTGGAGGGCATGCTTACTGTTTATTATATCCTGGAGGGTGATATGCACGCAGCATGGACAGCCAGCATCCTGGAAGCTCTAAACATATGTCTCTGTTAAACTTGTAGGTGTCATCTGTGTGTGTAGAGCTTCATTAATCTTCAACTCACGGTTCTTACTGGTTCTCTTCCCATTTAATGGGGTGATGATGCTGCCAAGCATGTTCAGCAATGGCTGAAACCTTTTCAGCACCTCTCTTACAAGCATCCTGATGCTCTTTCACTCTCTGCTCAAGCCTTCTAGTTGTTTCACCTATGTATACTTTACGACAACTGCAGGGTATACTGTACACTATGGATAACTCTGTGGTAATGGTAGTATCTTTGACTTTAGTAAGATGTGATCTTAGTGTCTTACCTGACTTAAATGTTGTTTTGATATCAAAGTCTCTACACACTCTCTGAATGCTCTCACTCAATCCTGCTATGTATGGAATAGTAATAGTCCGGTCATTTTATGATTTGACCTTAAACAAATTGCAACACAAACGATTCCAACTGTTTCTAATACAGAAAAATGTACTCTATAACATACTAAAAGTCCTAAGGAATCCCATGGGGGGAAAGTATTATTTTTCTATTTTTAGTAACAGTGCATGATATTTATAGCCCTTAGCTATTTTAAAAATAGTTATAGCTGAGCTGAGCGCACCGGCAACTGGAATCTGCATTTGCAAGCTGTTTCAGAAATGGTTCCATACTTGGCAGCCTCTGAGCACAATAATTACACAAAATCTGCCCTTATATTATATTTGCAGCGGATGTCTCACCTTCAGGATGAACAACCAGAAGTGTACCATCATTTCCAAGCAGGTTTGCATGTGGTCAGAAGAACTGATCGTTACTGGGCTGGTCTTTCTTCAGTCCTTGTTGTTATAGAACAGGTACTAATGAGGAGCATGAAAACAAGTGGTGGTCTCACAAGAGGACGAGGAATGACTGAACAACAGCGATTCATTTGGTTACTGTCTATGCCAGCTTGTGCTGAAATCAACAGAGTCATGCTTGAGTTGACTGGAGTATCATACAGTATAAGTGAGCAGAACAAGGACATGACCAAAGCAAGGCAAGATCGTGATTGGAAGGATACTCAGACACTTCTGAAGTATTTACATGAGAGAAACCCATTCACTTCTGAGGACCATCTGCATAGCATTTCCACTGGGGTACATGCCAGCAGCTCAGTCAATGTTGACACAGCTAAAGACGTGGGTAACACAATTCTAGCTAGCATGGAGGGATATCTGCAGCAGACTACACTTTCAAGAGGAAAAACCAGGTTGTCACGCTGGACACAAAGTGTGTAGTGAGAATTGATGGTGCTGCTGTTCAGATAGACCCTCAACTCCTTTTCCAGCGACTAACAATTGCTGCCAAGGTAACTGGAAGTCAGCAGGATATCTTCTAGTATGAGCTTTGTGGTCACCCACCAGCTCTCTTTGATGCATCACTTTTGCTCCGGGAGCCTCAGAAGCCAGTGTTAGCCAATGCCATTTGGGACCTTGTATCACCAACTACTCCTGCAGTTCTCGATGATGTCCAGTATGTGCTAGATGGTGGTGCCCTCATTCAGCGCATTCCATGGACGCGTGGAGCCACTTATCATGATATATGCACAGTGTACTCAGATTATGTGGCAAAGAAGTATGGGAGTTCCATTATTGTCTTTGATGGCTATGGTGAATCATCTACAAAGGACATAATACATTTGAGACGAACCAAGTTGGTGTGAATGTGGCATTCACTGAAGAAACGCAACTCACAATGAAAAAAGAAACTTTTCTTGCAAATAGTACCAACAAGCAACAGTTCATCAACATGCTCAGTGGCTACTTAGAGAAGATGTGTGCTGTGTATCATGCATCAGGGGATGCTGACTTCATTTCTGCACTATAAACAAGTCAGCATCCCCTGATGCATGATACACAGCACACATCTTCTCTAAGTAGCTACTGACACAGTACTTGTTGGTGATGATACAGATCTTCTGATTTTGCTATGCTGTCATGCTAGCCTAGACTTACATGACATACTTTTCCGACCAGGGCCTAAGAAAACTACCAAAAATCCCAGATATCAAGGCTGTGAAGCAGGCATTGGGGTCTGAAATCTGCACTAATGTTCTTTTTCTTCATGCAATACTTGGGTGTGACACTACTTTTCATTTATACGGCATCGGTAAGGGTGCGTCCCTCAAGAAGTTCAAGTCAAGCCGTCATTTCCGAGAAAAGGCCAAGGTATTTAATGCTGAGTCATCTACCCACATGGACATAGCTGCAGCAGGAGAGGAAATGCTTGTTAGTTTGTACAATGGAAAGCAAAATGAACGACTAGATGTTCTACGCTACAAGCATTTTTGTGAAAAGGTAGCTACAAGTGTTTCCCATGTCCATCCTCAAACTTTGCCACCATCTTCAGCTGCTGCAAAGTACCACAGTTTTCGTGTTTACCTTCAGGTACAGTAGTGGAACGGTTTTGACCTTGATCCGCTAGAATGGGGCTGGGAAAAGCGAGATGGAGGACTGATGCCAGTACACACTGATTTACCCCCAGCTCCGGACGAGCTCTTAAAAATCATCCGATGCAACTGCCACACAGACTGCAGCACTTTACGATGCACATGTCGGAAACATAATGTGAAATGCTCTCCTGCATGTGGCAACTGCATGGGATCTGGGTGCACAAATGCTGACAAGTGTTATTTCGATGAAACTGATGATGATGATACTGATTAAGAAATTTTGCATTACTGTTGTTTTATCTTTGTTGGTTTGTTGTTTTTGCCTTGCCTTGCATCATTAATATTTTATTGCCAATCAGCTGCTTTTCAATTAAAATTATAAACTAATAAAATGAAGTATAATAGAAATGTGTACGCGAATACTACTTTCTATTGTCATCATAATTATTAATAGTTGGTTTTGGTTTTAAAAAAAAGTGCTTTCAGTTGATTGAATTTTTTCATACTTTCCCCCTGTGGGATTCCTTAGGACTTTTAGTATGTTAAAGAGCACATTTTTCTGTACTAGAAACAGTTGGAATCATTTGTGTTGCAATTTGTTTAAGGTTGACCCCCTTTTCTTCGTAGAATGACTGGACTATAAGAATCAAACCTTTCTCTTGCTCAGTATCTGTGTGATCTTTAGAAGGTAACTATTTAGAGCCTGCCCTGGTTGCGTTGTCATAACCATTACTTTGAAGTACTTTGTGTAGGTGTTTCTCTTCTTCCTTCAAGTTTTCACTGATATAGTTACCCTCCTAGCTCTCTGATACAAGCATCTCACTACTCCTCTCTTTACATGAGTAGGATGATGAGATTTAAAGTGAAAGTATCTATCTGTGTGTGTAGGTTTTCTATACACAGTGGATGTAAGCATACCGTCACTCTCTCTCTTGCTGTTTACATTGTGTTATTATATCACCAGGGAGAGTTCGACCTCAGTTGACCCCTAAAAAGGACTTCCAAGAAGTTGAAACGTCGGGTTAACATCCTCCAAAAAAATAAGAAAAACAATAGTAAGCTATAGAGTCATAATTGAGTTTTAATGACTTGACTTTCCAATTCAATAAGCAAACAATTATTTCTATGAAAATAATGTGTTTGGCTACCATAAATGTTGCTGTTACAATTTACAATTAACATTGATTCATCATTCTCGGCTGAAATAATTATAATAATAGCAAATATTTCTCTTTTTTTAACAGCTAAAATAGTTAATTGTAATTTAATGTATCTCATTCAATTTATTCTCACAGGTACCGTTACAAATTGGCTCCTCCCTCTCCTTGTGATGCAAATAGCAAAGCAGGGATTTTGTTTTGGCATGTTGACCTCCAGAGCAGGAGACCACACCCACTGCTCCAAATTTCTTTCCAGGAACATTTCTTTAGCTGATATACAGAGAGAAATGGACTATCACAGAGGAGACTGCTGTTTACACTTTACAGGCAGAAGATGGGACTGCTTTGATTTAAAAGTATTACCGGTCCAGTCAGTTACAATGAGGAATACATGAAAAAGTGTGTGTGTGTGTTGGGGAGGTCACATGTGATGAATACATTGGTGCAGAAATTGCATTTTGTTCTGACCACACCCATACTCAAGACGGTATTAGCTAAATCACATCAAGTTATCCAACAGCAAAATGCTGTTAAAGTAATTACATCAACATAATAATAGCCATGAAAAGTTCAAATTCTATGTGTACAGCTGATGCTCCGGAGCCATTTTTTGAAGTGCTTTTTAAGACCTCTCCTTGTTTTGGCCTGAAAACGTTCTATGTTACTCTGCAAAATAATCATTAATATAGACAACACAGTTAGGAATAAAAGCTTAATACCTACCTTACACTTTGACATTAAGACTGTTTTCCTTGACTTTAGACATTCACGTCTTCTGAGGGTAGTTTTAGACACACACATGCTTCTCCTACTTTCCTTTATTGCCCACTTTGCTTCCCTTTTTGACCAATTACAAGTATGCATAACTTTTGTTCTGGCAAAACGAACTCTAAATTTGTTCCTTTCAGCATCACTCTCAAAAGTAGGTGGCATAAGACGTTCCTCTTTAACACTAGTGTGTTTACGTGGCTTCTGTTCTTCTTCAACATATGTATATAACTCCTCCAATTTTAAAAGTGCACTTTTAAGTGGACAAACAAAGTCTTCATTGCTTATTTTAAAGCAAGAAGTGGTTCTCTCACTGCCCTTGGTACCAATGGTTTTGGTTTTTGACTCAGGTTCAGTCTGTTGGGCACAAGAAGGATCACCTTCTACCATAAAGAGAGCACTGCTTGGCTTGAAAGTTGTTGAAAATTTGCAGTTGATGTCTATATCATCTGTGGCTAAATGATCCACAGACAACTTGGCAATTGGTTCAATATCACATGAAGGTTCTGCCAAAAATTCTATTTTATTGTCAAACGGAAGAGAAGCATGGCGATCAATACCACTTGCAGGATGCAAACAATGAAGTATGTCACCATTCTTTCTTGAGTCTTGTGAAGAATATATCTTAACAACAGAGAATAATTAAATTAAAAATAGGAATTAACGTAAAACAATATAGCTATTACCTGAATACGTCTGTTTTCATTGCTATTTAGTTTCATTTGGTTCTTGAGTATTATTGTATACACAATTTCACAATCCTTCGTATAATCCCTAGTGGAAGTCTTATGGTTGCATCTCAAAAGGCTCTTTAGACTTATAAACGTACTACAAGTCGCAGTATTGGTAAAAGGCATCATCACATATGGACAATACATTTCTTTGAATGATGTGTTATCTATTAAATTTAAATATACAACAAATATTGCCTCCATCAAATTTGCAACAATTACAACTCACTTGTGGAAGTTTTCAAGCTCTTATATGTGTTATTGTTTTTGAAAAAATTGCCTAGAAATAGTATTTAAAAATATTGATGAAATATTGAGAGCAATTGATTATTTCTTACTTTCACTGGAAGATTTAGGAAGTATATTATCAGATTGAACTTCACTGCTCTTATAATTTCCATCCGATCTACTTCTTCTCATCTCTAGCGATCTTCTTTTGATCAGATATGGAAATTCAAAACCCAAGCCATATGAAACGTCGAACGCTAGACTGCAGAAGGAAAATCAGGCAGTAACTATCGCGTTGTTTCCTAGGCTGCGATTACTAGTGAGCGCTGCCCCTCCCTCCAGGCCTGGTGACTTCATCATTTTGGTTCACCAGGGAACTGGAACGTTCCGGTGTCACAGGAAAATTGGTCCGGGCAAATTGTGGTCCGATCGGACCAAATCCGCTAGCGTTATTGGTCTTGGCGGATAAAATCCGCTAGCGGGTACAGTCCCCCCGGACCAATAACGCTAGCGGATTTGGCCCGTCATCTGCTGATTTGGTCCGCCTAGTTCATCGTCTTCCACGACAGCTATTGCATCGTTTTGGGGGTTCAGGAGTCTTCAAGTAGAGGTATGTTCACTTTATTATTGAGCTCTAGCAATTTTGATGTAGTTTAAGTTCCACTGTTCACTGCTATAAATGTAAGAAGATTCCACAGGATATCATCTAACTTTTTTTGTAACTAAATTCAATTGGACTGACATTTGAGCCTCTTGCAGGGATTGTAATCACTAGTATGTAATGCTTGATGCCATATGAATTTCTTAGTGGCTTAGGTATTTGCAACTTTTATTTCACAAAGCTTGGCTAAAACCATTTGGTGGTTTGGACGTTTAAGTGAATAATTTTGTTTAAATAAGCTTCATTTTCATTTCATACTGGAGAATATCATGAGTCTGTTGGCTTAGTATTTACATGAGTGCCACAGGCACAAGTGTAAATAGAACCAATCAGACGAATTAAATAAATTTATTATGTACTGCTCATGTGTTGATGCCATAGCTATGGCATTGTAAACACCATAAACAAATTTGTAACCTGGAGGGACGTAATAACCCAACGTGATAACTGTGAACACAGGTGATATGGGGAAATATTACCCTAGGCCTCATCCTGTTTACTTTAGTGCATATTCTATGTAGCAGCAGTTATCAGGACCTGTTCTCAGTATATAATAAAAAATATCATGATATTTTTTCCTATATGTTCAAAATTTGCTTCTTATTGTGTGTGTGTGTGTGTTGTGTGTGTGTGTGTGTATGTGTATGTGTGTGTGTGTGTGTGTGTTGTTCTCGTGCTTCTAAAATGTTTTTCTATCTGTTAGCTATAAATATCTCCTAAAATGTGAGGTTTTGCTCTTTTTTCCCCTTCAATTATGCCTCTTATGTTTATGGCTTCATTTATGGTATGGCATGGATACATGCAATATTTGTCTGCTTTTATCCTACTAGTACGAAACTTTGAAGTTATAAAAAATGATGATTTTTGAATTTGAAAAAAACTGTGATATTATCACCTTTGATAACTTTTAAATTGTGATACATAGCTATGCAGTAATTAGATTATACTGTAGTGATTGCATACTTTTATCAAGCATGTCCATATTTGCTTACTCCGTGAAGACTTCAGTTTGAAAGTTGAAATACCTTTTTCACGTTTTTGGTTGGGCTGAATAATGATGACAATGTGGTGACTAAACTAATTTAGATTCTCCACTGCAATTACATAATGTAGTGTATAACATTGCCTTTCTGTTCATTAAACCTTTTTGCAAACCTAATTGCTACTATTCCCTTACTACAATGACTGCTTTTTAATTAGTTACTATTATTAGCTAAATATACCCAAAAATGTTTCAGCCTCTTGCACAAGCCTTTTTTAGGGGTAAACATCTCAGAAGATGATAAAATTTGGCTGATATTTCCTAGAAATTAGCAATATAATAAAAAAAAATTCAGCCAACAAATGACCGAATTATTTAAGTAATCTTCAGTTTGAAAGGGATAATGTATGTACACAAGCCAAGTGCTTAAATTATATATACAACACAGAAGCATTATTTGACATAATAATGAAGTTGAATACAACAAAATGTAAGTGATCTTGTAGAAACTATTCCTGAGTTAGCCTCGCTGAACAAATCTGCTCAGTTGCCACTATTTTTATCTAAAGGCGGCTAAAAGGGGACCTAGTTAGGCTTAAAAGGTTTAATAAATGCTATCCCCGAACCTCAATGGATGTATCACCTCTATCACTACTATTCTTGTCTAAAGGCTGTGGAAATAGAATGTTGTTCACCAAGGTAAATACACTTTTAGTCGATAGTTGCAAGCCTCGCTTAAATAGCTTCTGTAATTGATTAGTATTTTTATCTGTCAGAAATGGTAGCTATGGTATAAAATAGTTAAACCGTGGCAACTCTCAGAATTATCGCTGGATAACTCCTTAAACCAATGGTTTAGCTATTACATATTCTCCCGTATTTTATGCTATTTATTGAATTCTCCAAGCAGTGCGTACATAGCGAGTAAAATGAATTGAAAAATGTACTCTGACTGTTTGAGAAAAAGTCTAAATCACTTTCACATGATATTTTCATTTGCCTTCGGCTCCCATTTTATACTCTGACTCATGCTATGTACAATACTTGAGTCAGAGTACATTAATAAGAGAACTACTTTACGAGCACTTTAAATATTTTCGAAATATTTTTATTAATCAATTCTAACAATTTCAATAGATTTTACTCGCTACACCCATGCTACATGGAGCATTCAATAATCAAATGATCTGCTTGCCACATTGTGTGAAGACATGGTTAATTAACATGTTAGAATTCCTTTAGAACTATTCATTATTAAAGGCAATTAGAGAATGCACGTAATATCATTGTCAATTCTCAGTTGCTTTATTTGCTCTTGTCTATTTTGAATAAAATAAGATCAGGTTTTGTATTTAGAATATACTGCATTTAAAACTTGTCTCACAATTATATTCATTCGGTGCAGCAATTATGTACATAAAGGGTGCGTGGTTAACCACATGGCTCAGCTACCTCACTATAGTTGGATTGTGCAGAAACCAACAACAAAAGAACAAGTGTCACAGACATAACTAGCTTGAGGACTGTATAGCCACAGGAACCAATGCACTCAATAACTTGTAAACACTCATGGAAATATTGGGGCTGTTACAATGAGTAATTTAGTGGAAATAAAATTTGTAGATGTTTCACTATATTTTTTAACATCTAGTATAATGTTGACGTGTTAGAGATTTAATTATAGGTAATCTAAGCAATTTAGATCTTAAACGACTATTTTTATAGTTGATGTTGCCATCTTCATTTTCTGCTATTACTATTCCTTTAGAAGTTACCACTTATGTACATACAGAAAACTAATATCTCGTCTTATCTTTTTGTTTGAATACTAGAAAGATAAAACCTGGAATAAAGGTATGCATTCATATAAATATGATTTTTAGGGTGTATTTATATTAGTCAAAAATCAGGTTTTTAATTTAAAATTCATCAGACTTAAAGCAATGCTTAAATGATATGAAACATATCATTATAAGTAATGATATAATGCTTGCTCAATATTTGCTACTTGTTGTCCTAAATAGTTATCTTTTAGTTTGATTTACCATCTAGAATTGTCAGCTTGTTAATTTAGCTAATGACGCAAGACAATATGTCATCTTGATCAAGTTATCAGATTTCAAATATGTGCTATGAAAACTGAAAAAAAGGTATCTATGAATAGAAATGCCACCTATTGAATTAAGAAATTCTGTACTTGCACCAGTTACCATTACTGGGCCACATGTGTGTATGGGTGTGTGTTTGCGCATGCGTGCATGCATGCTGCGTGCGTGCGTGTGTGCATGCATGCGTGCGTGTAAATATAGCCAAAGAATCAATTATTCTTTCAAAGTATTACCTATTCCCCTCTTTCCCCTCTCTCTTTTCCTTCCTTCTATTCTCCTTCCTTCAATTCTCGATACTTTATTCCCACTCACCTCCAACCCCCCACCTCCTCCCCTATATTATTATTATTGTTATTATTATTATTATTATTATTATTATTATTATTATTATTATTGTTATTATTATTATTGTTATTATTATTATTATTATTATTATTATTATGTGTATATCAACTTTGTGTGAGTCCAGGTGATTGTGCATGGCTATTGTCAAGCCATTGGACAATATGACCCTGGAACACTCTCACCTCTCATCAGTGGCGTAGCTGGAGAGAAACTGCTGGAGGGTCCTAGTTTTGTGACCTATAAATGTATGAACCAAGTTTAAATTGAATTTATGACTAATTGATAAAATATTTTTGATGGGAGGGCCAAGGCCCTCCAGGCCCCCCTCAGCTACGCCACTGTCCCTCATAGGTTAATAATGAAGAGTTAACAAAAAAAGTGTGTGTGTGTGTGTGTGCATGTGTGTGTGAGGTGCTATGTTTCCTCTTTGGACCATGACCTTGTCAATGGAGGGGCTTAAGCGCACCAATGAACCCACAATTGTTAAGTTTTGGGGGTAGTTGCTGACTAAGCATGGTCCAAGTAGACTAAAGTAAATAGATCCAGGGCATTGCCTGATGGTGCCACTTAACAAGAACTCCATGTAATCTCAAGTACGTCCTGTTTAAAGCTTATTATGAGATGCTGGTGCCAGTAATGCTTAGGGTATGTCATTCTTGCTCACCTCCCCCCCCCCATCTTGGAAAACCACTTGACCAATTACTGGCAGTGGTGACAAGGTTAAGGTGTTAAGTATAAGATACATTAGTGAGATTACTGGTTCACCAGATGTAAGATGTACGGTACTTTCTTCTTAGTAACTGTGACCAGGCAGCTAACCAGAAATTAATTAGTAATATTAAACATTTCATTTGTAGTTACATAAAAAATTATTGAGTATAATGATACCAAAGTGCAATTTTAAACTGTAAAAGTGATCTGTAGTAAATCATTCAGTTCTTGCATTTTGGGCACACCCAGGGTTTCTTCTTGCTATTCCAATCTTTATTACTTATTCTGCTACATTCCCTGTGGTACCACTCTCCACATTCATCACAGCATACCATACTACGACCTTTTTCAGGCTGTCGACAGCTACAATAAATTGGTATCTTTTGAGTGTCAAAAGTTGCCTTTCTTTGCTCACTTTGGCTTGGAAATGTTGTGAGAGTTTTGCTCTCAAATACTTTCAATAATTCTGATCTTAACGTTTCTTAGTTAAAAGTTATGAGTTCAGGTTTTTGTCCATTACAATGGCAGCTGCAAAAGCGATCGCTAAGGGACCACAGTCAGAACCTCCCTTCTGAATTTGAACGATGTCTTTGCTATTTGTGTGCAGTAAGTCTGCGATTATTTCTTCTAGATCTTCACTGAGTAGTAAATGCATGCTGTCATAAATTTTGACAGTGGCAGGTTGACATCCTACTGTAGATACTGTCATCCAATGGTTGCCGCTGTGGTTTAATATTTGCACAAAGGGGTTCAAGTGATGAACAGTAAATGTCCTTGTGTATTGCAATGTAGGGCTTTCCAGTCCAGCTATACCATAGGTATTTCTCAAAATGGTCTGTGCTGCATTTATGTGACGGTCATTTAACCACATGTTGCTGGTTAGGATATTCTTATCAGTAATTGAGAGTGAGATTTGGCCAACAACAGTCCATATTTTTTTCTACTGTACTGCATTCGTTTCGGCTACCTCATGGACTAATGAATTGACTTTCCTTGTGATAATCATTATCCTATTCTTTGATATCCTGAGAACATTCAATATTTTTATTATGCTCATTCTTAAATACTTCATAGATTAGTTATATAGCTTTATAAAAGTGATGTTAGTATGAGTAATAGCACGGGTAACCGTGGTACTTGGGATAAATAGCATGAGTAACCAATTGAAATAACACAAGGTGAAGCCTAGTGTTATTTATTGCTTTATCCCTAATACTGCGGTTAGCCATGCTATCACTCGCCAATAGTATACCTCTATCCTTACAAACAAACTTTTCAGCAAAAACTACAGTGTTACTAAGGTTAATCACCCCACGCTTGTGCACTTACCCATATTATTTCACTTTGATAAGTGTACAGTTTCAACTCCAACCGTGCTATTTCACACTCCTCGGGCTCTTTCAATCGAATGGCGATTTTACCCATACATTTTTGAATGGGCACTTTATGTGGTATATTATTATTCAAGTACTCTCTAGGCATAACACCAATCCTTTGCAAGGCAATGATATGAAAAAGTGCTACAAAAAATTGTTCATATGAAGTACTTAATTAGCTACATATATAATGCAAGTACAACTGTGGTTGACCACTGACCACATAGCTGAGCTAGCTCAGCCAGTTGCAGCTGGCTGTATTTATAACCTGAAACTAAGGCAGTTTTTACCATGTCAGTAGAAATAACAACTAATTCCTAAACTTTAAATTTTTTTATTTCATTTGTTCAACAAAAATGTTGATGGGGGCAGCCTTGTGCTAGATTTTCCTGTAGAAATGGTCATAAAAAAAATAGTTAGGCACTTCCACCAGGGACACTACTATACTTAGGCTCTACCAGGGCTGTGGTATTCTGAGTGTAGTGAGGGTGCTACCAAAGGCACCTGAGGAAACAAACTAGTGCAAATGTTTGTATTCATGTACAATGGTCATTGGCAACCTCAAGAAAAAATATTCAATTTTGAGTGCAACACAGCCAATAGACTTTCTCATTCACAGCGAAACAGTATTAACTCTGGACTAAATTGTGTTGTGCCTTTTAATTAAATTTTATTTTTTACTTTTTAATAAACAATAAAGCTAACAACAAAATAATGACAACATGAGGATTTAAGTTTGCTTGTTTAAGTTTGAGTAATGTCAAAATACTCACAAAACTCATCTTATTGTGAAAACATCTGCAGTATAATTGTCCAAAGTGCGAGAATAAAAATTTCCCATCAATTTTGGCAGAATTGCTTGATCAAAAAGAGTTTTAGCTTGAACAATATTAACTTTCCAAAGTTATCATCAGGATAAATTCTTTCAATATTCAAATCATTTTCATTTTACAAAAATATGATATGAACATGATTTAAAAATTCTATACATTTTTGGTTTACTGGAACTGACCTGGTAATAGTAGGCATGGTTATGCTTTCATTGAAATTTGCCACAACTTTCTTCCAAGCAAAACGTAGTATCCTTTACAGCATCTATAATCTCATCCATGCCAGTATGGGCACTGTATACATTTAATGTAGTGCTAATATAAAATCCTGATTGAGTCACTTCAATCTTGTGATGAGATATGGATAGATTTTATATACGTGCACACATCTTCATCCACAATGTGATTGTGCTTTGGAACGTGTAAGCATTTCAGCTTAACCCTCTGATGTTTACTATCAAAAATACAAAAATACTTTGAATTTGATCTTTGTCATTCCTTCATTTATAGTATAGCAGATAATGTGTAATATGATTGTTGGATACGAGCTACAAGTATATAACTTCAGATTATGGAGCAGGTAATATCAGATTTGGGGCTACCAGTAACTTGACCTTTGAAACTTATAAATCATAATAATTTATGGTGATTTCTTACTTTATCAAACATGATTGTCTTGTTTTTACTGATAAAAGAAGCAATGCAGCAAAAAGCATTGAGTTGCCAATTAGCATATTTTAAAGCAAAATGAGTTACAAACAATTCCGCTAGCAGATATTGTGTTATAACTGCTTTGAAGAAAAGTATTGAATCTTATGCTAGAAATTACATGGCATGAATCAGCTAATCTCGGAGCAATCAAATCTGATTCTTTCTGGTCATTTCTTTGCTTGCACTAAGGTTTCAGGTTACAAAACTGGAATGCTGGAGAGTGAAATATAAATAAACGTGCTTAACACACAAGACAAAGTCCGACAAGTACGGTACTTGGCTTTCAATTCACACCATCTGTTGGTCCACAAGTTGTCAGTAGCAAAGACTCTTTTCTCTAGGACAAACTAGATCTATAATTTGTCTGCCGAAAAAGACCAATAGATGATCATGTGAAATCTGCCTTGCAAGCCAATGACTACCCAATGCTAATAAATACAACACTGGCTACTTGTCATACCAACACAGTCAGATTTCCAACACCTCACCATCCAGTCAGGTCCATCGTACACCAAAAGCTACAGTGATTCTTCGTTATGTGAGGCATTTCTCAGAGTGTATCAAAAGGATTCTAGCCCCTTTGGAAATGCGGACCTGTTTTAAACCACACTCAACACTGAGAAATATGTTGGTTCACGTAAAAAAACTATGTTCCACCAACTGAAAGATCTGGAGTAGTTAACCAGATGCCTTGTGGTTCTTGTAACCAAACATACATACATTGGACAATCAGATCAATCCAAATAAACCTATGTGACTAGGTAATACTTCACTATTCCAAATTTTTTATTTTACAGACGTTTCGACCACTAGCTACTTGTGGTCATCATCAGTGAACTATTACAATACAATGTAAAAAATGAATGAGTGACCTCAAGAATGTAACTATGGATAAGTAAAATAAAAAATGTGGACTAGTGAAGTATTAAATAAAAATATTAGTAGACAATCAGGCTGTACATTACAACATAGGCTGAAGGAGCACAGGAGAACCCTAGCACTAAGTGATGATACATCAGCTGTGGGAAACCATGCTATGTAATTCAATCATGACATTGATCAGAATGGAGTGAGAGTCGTTGATCAGCACATGAGTTGGTATCCAAGATGTTTTTTGGAGTCATGGCATATAATGGCCCCAAAAAGCTGTATGAATAAAAACCTAGGGAAATGTGGAGAACCACTCCACATGAACATAATTATTTAGCTAAGTTATGTTTTATATCATTATCATTATTATTGTATTTTAGTTTGCACACCGTGAATCGGGCACTTCGTCGAGCAACTTTGTCCTTGCTCCATTACCTGTATTTATTTGATTGGACATTTGAATAACTACGTCATACTCACATATTCCATTTAAGCATTGTATCATTATTCTCTGTCTTAGTAACCAATATTAAAACAACTTAAAAGTTAGACTGTCGTTAGCTAACTTGATTGACGGAACTCGAGCGGAGAAGAAGTAAAAGGGTTATAATTCCCTACAGGATACTAAACACAGCCTATGACAGCTTGGCTACTGTAGGACATAGTAACTATCTCCCATAGCAACTGTTACTAGATTCATGTTTATTTATGCATTATAGTTTTGTAGTCATCTATATCACACCGATAAAGGTTACTGGATTGACCGAAACATCTATTTATACTTTTATTGTTATAGCCAGTGCTTTTTCAGAACATAATATTTCTGCAATATTTACAATTAAACTTTTAAAGCTTATGATAGCAGTATAAAAATAATATAGCTAAGTAATATGAATGAAAAAAAAAGCAACATGTGAGAAATTAAAAGTAAATTATTGGTACAATAATCATGACATAATTATGAGACACACTTTCAGTTTCGTAAAAATGAACAGTGCAACATTATTATAGACTCAATTAAATGGGCAAAAGTGCAGTACACTTGAAATGTAATATAGTGTAGTTGATTTCACCAAGGAACAGGAAATTTGGAAGCATCAGAATATATATAGCAATTTACTGTATAAGTTAACAGAGCTACATCAAAACTATAGCCATAAGAAATTATTTTATGAGACCATAGTAATATACTGTTCATTCATAGGATACTGAAGATATATCTCACAATTTATAAGCAGTCTTCTTTTCATTGGTCCTGTGTGATTAATGTCTAGACATACTATATAGTTCAATAGTCATGTAATTGAAAGCCGCAACTCCTTCAGTCATTATTCAGTGACCATTTTGAGATACAAACAAAACAGAAAAGGACCCCAGGCTGTGATGGCAACATGCAAATATGTTCTAAGCTCTCACAATGGTGGTTTCTTAAATTCCCCAATGTACCACGACTTTGAAAAGATCTTCTGTGTAGGTCTTGTTCATTCCAAGTACTTTAGCTTTATCCCAATTGATGTTGTGGGTGGTTCCGATGGAGTGCTCTATGTTACAGTAGAAGTGTAAAATCAATCAAATCTTGTAGAGATCTCTTGTGTTCTTTGAATGGATACTTCAAGGTTCCTCCTGTCTTGCCAGTCCTGATCACCATTCTTGCTGTTCCTGTTGATTTTATCATGGGTTCCTTTGAAAACTTACTTATACAGAAACAGCACTTAAAAATCTTAAGGCCATAGCTGTATGATGTGAGATGATTGTACAACACAGAATAATGCTCTCTAAGTTTATTTGGAAGCATCATTTATGTGCCAATACAATCAGAATTGAAGTTAAAAAAAAACACTTGAACTTTTTCTTGTTGATGTTGCCACTATAGCTAAATGCCTTCGTGATTAATTGTAAGAGACAATAGAAGCCTTATGAAAATATGAAAAAACATTGGAGAAGAAAAGATATGAGACTATATTGAAGATGCAAGAATTTGTTTGCTGAATTGTTTATTGCTGTTCCTTACAGCATCAAATTTGCTATTTACACACTGACCTTTCTTTCTTAGCTATGTTCTCAAATTTTGAAACTATAGTAAGTGATTTAGCTCCTTCTATTTTTTTACAGATAGTTGTAGCAGGTTATAACTATATGTGACATGATTAAAGAGTAGCACTGATTAGATTGCAACAACTACCAGGAAGAGATTGCCAAAGCTGTGACATGAAGTCTCAATCTTGTTAAGCTTAATGCTGCTTTTTGATTGATTCTTGAACATTTTAAAATCCAAATTCGCTTAATATTGGCTTAGACTAGCATCAGTCATTCTAGAGTAACTTCGCCTTCACTTCAAACTGCAGTTACACAGCAGTAAAGGAAGACTGAAAAACCGGACCAATTCTGCGGAGGTGGGACTCGATCTGCTAAGCGGATTTGGTCCGCCCGGGCCAAATACGCGAGGGGACCCAATCTGCTGTGACACCGGCGTGTGGGCTTCAATAAAATTTGCGCGCACGTCCCGCCTACACTTGTACGGGCTCTGAGAACCTAAGGAGTGGTGTCATGTTCAGCAATGGCTGAAGCCTTCTCATCACACTCTTACAAGCATCCTGATGTTCTTTCACTCTCTGCTCAAGCCTCCTAGTTGTTTCACATATGTATACTTTACCACAACTGCAGGGTATACTGTAAACAAACCCTGTACCTATATCAGTGGATGCGAGTTCTATTACAAGAATTCAAAACAGAAAATAATAACCCAGCATTACGTGACTTGACCACAACTGTTCAGATGGAAGGCCACAATGCAAATCAGAAGTACTGCCTGGAGCAAGAGGATACTGGAACTATCGTGATGAAGTCACTTATCACCATGGGCGGATTTTATTCAAAGGTGGTCAAGTAATTGTACGAAGAGCTATGCAATCAGATAATGTTGAAGCAGATTCACAGTTCTCATCTGGGGAATTGAGAAGTGTAAGCGTTGTGCGAGAGATGTGTTATTTTGGACAGGCATGGGAGCACAAATTAAAGATATTGTGACTTCCTGCTTGATCTGTTCCACCTACCAGAGAAACTACACTAAAGAACCTTTCTTATCCCACCTTGCACCTTCTCGGCCTTGGAAAAAAGCTGGCGCTGACTTGTGTGAATACAGTGGACGTCATTTTCTTATTTCTTATTCTGGTTGACTACTACTCACACTTTATTGAAGTAGATTGCTTACGTGAAATCAATAGTTCATAATAGCTTGTGAAGCCCAATTTGCACGATATGGAACACCTGGACATCCTCATTTCAGACAATGGCCCTCAGTTCTCCAGTCAAAAATATAAAGAATTTTCCAAGTATTATCAATTCTCTCATGAAACCAGCAGCCCACATTATGCACAATCCAATGGGAAAGTTGAAAAAGCAGTGCAAACTGTAAAAAAAACAAAAAAACTCAAAAAGACAACTTTGGATAAACAAGACTATCATCTTGCATTGTTGGAGCTTCGCAACACTCCGACAGATGACATCATAGGATCCCCAGCACAGAGACTGATGGGAAGAAGAACGAAAACACTATTACTAAAGCTATTAGACCCTAAAACAATCCCTCCCAGGGAAATTCACAAGCAACAAAATCGGCAAAAATATTACTATGACCAGACATTCCAAACCTATGAAGGAAGTTGTACCTGGTGACAATATATACTTCAGAGATGGTCAAATTTGGAGTCCTGCAGTCATCACAAACATCGACTCACACCCACAATCCTATTATCTCCAAACACCTAATGGTCAAATCAGGCCCGGGTTCGGATTTTAAGACGCAATAAGCCACACCTACTTTTGTTTCCCCGTTAATTCTTCTACAATACTAAAAAACGAAAGATAAGTGCACTAAAGCTTATAATTTGTTCTAGGTATTCTACTTCAAAACTATAATTCATTAAACACTGTTGATATTCGAGAGAAAATCGGTATTATTCTCGTGTAACCAGGCTTCTAACCACTACGGTGAGCTGTATATAAACAGTGCAACTTTAATTCGCCTTATTTGTACTACAAGTTATTTAATAGTACGGCGTGTGAACTGCCCGTTCAAAATGTATTGGAAAAATCGCTATAAATGAGTGAAATAACACTGGACAAAGTGAAATGTCACGGTAGCTTAAGTAAAAGTAAGTGCGCAAACATGTGCTCTAGCCTTGGAAATGTACAGTTGTAGTTTCTAATTGGAGACAACGTCATTCTTTAGCGCAGAAGCTATACCCCTATCAGACAGAGTTTTTTCAACAGATTAGGAGGAGCCATTGATTAAAGCAAAGTTCAAGAGAAAGTTTATCCTGAAGTACAGAGATAGTGACTGCACTATACATAGTAGCCACACTGTAAATGATCTTTAGCTTACTGTAGTCTTGTGCAGCTTTTATAAAGCTGGCCTACTATTAGTGTGTGAACCGTGCTATTCCTGATTAATAGCACGAACAACGCGATTAAAATAACACGAGGCAAATCCGAGTCCTATTTCAATAGCTTTGCGAGCCTACTGTCCCTTAATAGAACAGGTTACCCGTGTTATCACTCGCTAGTAGTAGGCCAATGTGTTTTTTTGTAATCATTTGCAGTGTAGCTACACTAGATAGTGCACTTACTATCTGTATATTTGAGGTTAATCTTTCTCAGACACTTCCGACGGCTCCCTTTCTAACTGTTGAAAAAAATCTGTTGCTTGTGCTATTAATATCGAATCGCACGCCTGCCGGTGCTATTGCTCTTACTAAAGTGCATTACGTTACACTTTATAAAGAATAGATGTAACGTAGCAAGCTTTACTCATGCCGATATGAGAGCGAAATTTTGTATCCAAGGAGCTGAATGTTTATTAGGTCACTTGGACTCAGACTAGGCCAGAAAAACAGCAGACAATCAAGCTCAGGTTCAGCACAATTGAACAGATGACTATAGTATTCCAGAAGTTTTATGTGGGGTGTGGCTAAAATATTTACTTCCGGTCACTCTAAAGGGGGGTTCGACCGAACCCCTCGAACTCCCCCTGGCTACGGGTATGGTCAAATATATCGGAGAAACAGGTGATTTCTTAGACCCGCCAAGAATTATGACAATAATGAAGAAGAAGATGATGCTTCATGCTATGATGGGGAACAGGGAGGAGGATACAGCCCGACAGCTACCACACCAACTGGTGACACAAGCTCAGCCAGTCCTCCACTGAGACGATCTAGTCCAGTAACGAAAAGGCCTATTTCATATGCCGACCCAAACTTGTTATCATTCAAACATTCTACACAGAGAAAGATGTAACATAATTGTGATTGTAATTCCTATAATCATATTCATGCTCTGAACATTACGCACACATCCATTTCATCATCTTGATTCATGTGATTAAGTACCTGTCCACAAGTTCATACTGAGAGCATATGAGAATTAACTCTGAGAACTAACTTAACCTGTTACAACTTGAACATAAGAACATGCTTTTAAAATCCATGTTACCTAGAGGAACATCCTAGTACCCCAAAACAAAAACACCAGAACGTCAGAAGAATGGACTGGTTATGAGATACCATGTGGGAGATGCAACAAAATTTATGTAGGACAGTCTGGAAGGACACTAGAGCATAGAATAAAAGAACGCCAAAGATCTCTGACCTCTGACTGCACTTATTACACCTCTACAGTTGCAGAACACACTGTTCATAACAATCATGTGATTGGCCAGAAGAAAGCCAAAGTGGTTGATCACAGGTCATCGTGGAAACAGAGATGTATCATGGATGGTATATTAGCGAAACAGGGCAACAATGCTATGAATAGGGACACTAGGATACTTCCTGGGGTGTATAAGAGCATCATAGCTTGAGGCATTGCTAGTACCCACCAAGCATGTTTATAGCTAGTTTCGTAGCTACAGTATCATTTCTAGCAGTTACATGTTTCACTGATGATGGTATGTTTAATAGAAGCAGAAACATTGATTAATAAAGCATTTATGGTGGTTTGAAAGTCCAGAACAACAATATCTGGAGTTACGTCGTGCAATAGCAACTGAAAATGGAATTCCAAACAAAGGAGAAATGTAACACTACTTCATTTTACACCAAAAGGTACTGTGATAAAGCAGTTCTCACAAAGTTTCCTCCAGGATGGTCTCCTGATGTTGTATTCATTGAAGGCATGTTTATGATAAACACAACACCTTTAAGAATTCAAGAGTACACCAAACACCTGTTAGTGAGATATTGTGGATGTTGTATTAATATGGGTATTTCTGAAATCCACACTATCTTTGATGATGCTGGAAGATTTGATCTAAACCCTAAGTTAATGGAACAAGTGAGAAGAGATGCAAGAGTGTCCTCTGTGAACCACAAATATGTAACATTTACAGATGAAATGTAAGTGCCTAGTAAGTGGAGGGAAATACTGGAGTGAAGAAAGTGTAAGAGAAAATTAATTGTATACAAAGGTCAGAGTTTACTTCAAGTGGCAAGAAAGATGTTGCAAGGTGATCAAAAGCTATTTACAGCTGGTACTGGAGAAGATGAGGATCAAAATACAATCACTAATGGAATAGAATATCCTGCACCAGGTTGTTCACAAGGACCCAGATCTTGCTTCCATTCCCAAACCTAAGCGTATTAAAATTTTACAAATTTTGTACATAAGCACTGGCTGTGACTTCATATCATTTTTTGTGGGAATTGGTAAGACAGCATTCTTGAAATCATTTTTTTCCTCAAAAATAGTTCTTACCGTTAGTTATGATACAGTTATAATTTTACTTTCCTTGCTGAAGCCAATACCCATGATAAAATACAAGTAATACTTTTTGTCTTTCTGGAGTAGAGCAAAAAAAATAGCGCTATAAGTGTCTCAAGTTCTCTTTAGACACAAGAGAACACAACTTACTAGTGACATAGCAGAGCTATGCCTCAGCCAAACTCCATTTCCTTCGTCTCTGCACTGCGACCCGAAACATGAATTACTTTTCGTGAAAGGACACTGGAAATTATGCGAGTAGGCTACGAGACTGCCAAACTTTTAGTGCCAATTCTGACATGGCTTGTAAGTTAAGTTTGTCGGAGAGATTCAGAAAGGATTCATTGAAAGAATATTACTTGGAGAACATTGTACCCACTGGCAGGACTCTGGGTGTTGGTTCGTACGGCTCTGTTGTAGAAGTGAGTTGATGTTTAGCTAGATCTATATAGTTCCTAGTAACTCATTTGTTAACCTCGCAAGGAAGGAATGGGTCTGGTCACCATCTACAACGTTTGGTTTTTTTAATCTGCATAATGATGGTACCTTTTTAATATTAGTGTATCTTCTCTAAAAGCAATACAATATAGCTAGTTTTCTATTTGAAAATCTTTAGCTCCAGCAAAAACTCTTGTATTCTTTGAATCTATTGGGTTTGACGAGCCTGTTCTATGATTTTTCATGGTTGTGTTAAAACTGTTCCCCAAAAATCAGACTGTGTTGGAGGTTTTAGCTTGCTCAGTAATGATACAGAATTTGTAGTACCAGGTGTGTCCTATATAGAAAGCATGTTTATATAGTGTTCAGATCTGTGAGCCTGCTTTATGATGTTTCTTGATTGCTTTAAGTTTTTTCTGATTGTGTCTGAGTTTCTCAATACTATGCAAAGGTCTATAGTTATTGAATTAGCACGTTTTACTAATGTGGTTATCATATGTTGTTGTACGTCCATTAAGAAGCATAATAAATGACCACTGTTTTTGGAGTATATTTTAAGTACCAGGTCAATGTAGTGTAACAAGCTTCAACCCTATCCTGTTTACTACATACCTGTGGTGTATTGTATAAATAACACACAACCAAATGTGCACAAATTCTACTTCTCATCTGAAGTATTGTTCCTCATAATTCATAGGTAGAGTTCTCAAAATTCATACCATTAAGCTATGTACATATCAGTTCTCCCGTACCTAGGCCTCTACTGACTTCCTGCTCGATAAATGAAAAATAAAGGATGGTACCTTAAGCTGCTGTCTACCTAGACAGGAAGAATGTAAGTCCTGTTTTTCACACAGACTATTGGAGCCCTGGGATCCCCCTCCCCCCACCAACATTCAGTTTCCCACTGGCCCCCTCCTAAATTTACCTCCCCCCCCTTATTTTTATTACCCTGATAGCTTTTGTTTATATAATTTAAAAAAACCCTACAAAGTTGTAAGGTTTGGTTGGGCCTTTAAGGGTGCCCTGACACCTGAACGGTTGTTTAATCGTTCCGCATAATACCGCATAACCGTTCAGTATAATACCGCATAACCACCCGTAACAGATCCCAGGTTACCCTCCCCGCAAGCTATCTCACGTGAGGTCAGCTCTGTATTTGTACGTGGATCAATTAACTTGAGCGCCAATAATCTACCATTTACCACGAAGAAATGAGGACAAACAGGTCCCAGAACTAACTGTAGTAGTATATTATTCTGAACCAGTCACTTCAAATAACATCGTTTTATTATACTGGCCAGGGTAAGGAAGGGATTGGAATGAGGCTGGGCTTGTGAAGCCATTGGAGCAACTTAAAACAGGTCTCAACCATGACCAACTCCATGCTGACTGCTACCAGCTCTGACTATTGTACCTACCATTCCGCTGGTATAGACTTTGTCATTATCACTTCAGTTCTTTCTGTCCAAGGTTGCTACTGCTAGTACCCTTCAGCCCTATCCAATCTTGTGCTGAACTACCGCTCCCACTGTCACTTCTGCTTTGGGGACCAACCATTTCTAAAGTCACAACGGCCAACTCTTGGCTAATTAGTGTATTTCTTATTTTTTCTTTACAACTGGGCTCTTTTTAGAGCCTCCACAAGTCAATTGATTTATCATACTAATGAATTGCTCGTTTATGGAACTCATCGTTTTGGGGGGCCCAGTGAAATTGCAATTAATTGTCAACTTGTATATAAAAGTCGATATTTGGTGGAACTGGATCACTGAATTGAATCCAAATTTTACACACGGGCTGCATAACCCCCTTAGAATAAAATTACCGAGAGTTTTTTGTTTGTTTGTTTTTGTTGCTGTTTTTGTTTTGTTTAAGAATAACGGCATAAGCAATACGGCGTAAAAATTTATAAAAAAGGAATAATATAGATATTATATATATATTTTTTTAAATGGCTCAGTAGTGTTGCATAGAAACCGGAGCTACCAAAAAAAAATCAGCGCAGTAGCTCTTTGGGTCAGTAGCTGGTGTGCAGTATCTCAGTCCCTGACGACCCTTAATCCTTCAAATTTGGGTTGCTGGAGTCCTCTGTAGTTCCCATTCTACCTGTAACAACGAGGTAAGCCCACAGTACACTGAAAAATAAGGATAAGTGCATAGCAACAGCAGTCAAGTTGCGGTTACGCTCTCCGGTTTCGTGGCAGGGCGGGCACCCTCAATACCGCATACAGATAAGGGTTGCTTGCCAAACACAAGTAAATTTCCGTGGCTAGCTTCGGTTGTAAATTTGTGGTGTGTGTGTGTGAGCTGTAGGGATTCAATCAGGTCAAGATGACAAGACATGTGGAGCATAACATTATAAACGGGGCCAGGGCTATCAACATGGCTTCAGTCTTCATTCATTAAAAGAAGAATTGATTGAGCTAAATAGCTACTATAAATAAATGCAATGTGAATATAATAATATTTATAAGAAAGAAATTTATGTTTGATATCTGGGTGGGTTTACATCCAAGTCTGCAAGTGAAGATGGAAATGATTTCTCCTTCGGTAAGATTTCCCTCTAGGAGGCATATCTGGACACAGAGGATGGGTTTCTGACAAGGTGGAAGACTGAAACTATAACTATAGCCAGCTGCACTATAAGCTAGCTAGTTTTCCCTATTTCGGGTCTAATTTGTCCAAACATTATTCAGTCAACTATTTAGCAACTCAAAGACTTCACTTATACGTTCGCAGTAACTCCTCCTTTATAAGAAGCGGATATAGTAGGATAACTCTGGAAGATTGGGTGCGTTAAATGAGGAAAATGCTGGGCTTAAGCAGCTCTTGGTTACTCCAGATAGCTTGCAAGTCCTCTGAAAGGCAGAAGTAACTATCTTTCTGCACCTCATTTTACCCATGGTCTGACGTAGCGGTTTGGTAAAAGTTCTGGCGGCGCCAGACTAGCTGCTGGGTGTGACATTAGAGCAGTGTTGCTGGTAAACTTTGCCAGACTGGTTGAATCTAGTTTACTGTTTTACTCGAGGAAAGCGGACAATTAATACTTTATTTTTTTGTGGAGCGGTATAAAATAACAAGGTAATAAAAACTATCTGTTTAGTTTGCTAAATGCACTCTAACTGCAGCACAACAAGAACATAAAAATATAATTAGACATCTAGATAAGACTGACGTGACATATTATTTTCTTCTCTACCTACCTGTGTAAAAAAAGCTTTTATTGACAAGCTCAATCTGCACACTGTGGCAGGGGCAGCGCAAAACAGTCAGGCCAGTCATGCCATGACCCGACCAATTTCAGGGCCGTTCGTTTGGTACAAATTGTTTTAACTGCCTTCTGCGTAGTCTCGCGTAGCGAGACCTTTACCTACCGCTATGCTGGGAATGGGTTTGGTGGCATTAGTACATAGTACCAGTTCAAAAGGAATGTAATTAGTCCTTCACCGGACATTCCGCGGTTAAACCCTTATGTAAAAGTAAAAATACTCCACACGAAAAACTTCAATGCCTAGCTAAATATTTGTACATAATATCTCTTGCACTGTGAGAAATGGATATATGTGCCATAACTGCTCATGGCACTTATACGCTATAAGGTACAACATACTAGCTTATTCTCCTAGCTTAAAACGGTGGCATTATTAATAACAAAATCGCCTGTTTTTTGTGAATATCAAAGAGCAAAGCTTTCTTATATATCTACCATTTTACAAACCCTAAAACTACTCTTCTCCTACAGCCCTTTCATGAATCCTAGTGTTTGGCACCTTATTCGCAGCAAGTTCTACTACCCCATTCCTCTAGTACGGGAAGTCTTAGGACCGCGAAAAGAGCTGATTGAGTGGCTGCAGTAACCCTAAATTACTGACAACCACGACCGGAACCGCAACTTCACCTTGAGATCTGGAGGGTATTGTACTGGTACTACGTACTAATGCCACCAGACTCTTTACCAGTAAAGGGTCTGGCTACGCGAGACAAGTAACTGCGCTGATTAATGCTGCGCCTCTGTAAAATCGGTGACATTTTATTCTTGTTTGAATTGCTCCACTCGAATGCTGCGCCTCCAGAAGTTAGCTCAGTAATATGAAGTGAAGTTACACATGTGAAGCGGTACTTATTCACTTAAATGGTTAGTCTAGAACCAGATAGTGGAGTAGCCTCGCGTAGCGAGACTCTTTACCTACCGCTACGATGGGAAAGGGCCTGGTTGACCCAGGAATGGATCCACCACTGACACAGACAGTGACATGATTCACAAGTTAGCGTTTAAATGATGTAAGGGAGAGCCTGTCTGTTATGTCTAGAATACTAATAAAGTTTTTAAAAAAAAAATACAGTCATTGATAAAGGGATTGGTTTACATTTTTCAGTGAACATTCAATTATTTTTTTTATTTTTTTACCGGCTATGTCACATTGTTTATTGTTTTTTAGGTGAAGTTCAGGCATGCCTTCTGTGCAGCAAAACAATTACATCAAATCTTTTTTTTGGAGTGTGAGTCAAGTTGTCATATGATGGAAAAATTTCGGCAAGAGTGTCTTTTAATGGCAAGTCTTCGACATCCCAACATAGCACAATTCTTTGGTGTTTGTTTCCTAGAGGAATCTGGGCCACTTCTGTTAGTGATGGAGCAGTTAGAAAGGAATGTTGCGGATTTTCTGGAGAGTACTCCTAAGATTCCACTTTCTATAAAATTATCCATTCTTATAGACACATGCAGTGGATTGTCATACTTGCATAGTCAATTGTCTCCTATCATCCATAGAGACTTAAATGCCAATAACGTATTACTCAATTCATCTCTATCAGCTAAGATAGCAGACATGGGCAACTCTCGAATTGTCAACTTTAGTGAAAATAAAAAAATTCAAGATATGACAAGAGTTCCAGGGACTTTGGTCTATATGCCACCAGAAGCATTTTTTGTGAGCTCTAGTTATGGGACATCATTGGATATTTTCTCGTTTGGACATCTAGCTCTCTATATTTTGACACAGGTATGTAATTGCACTACATGCATAGGAAAATTGGGTGGGCACAATTTTAGCCTTGTCAAAAATATTTTTTTACACTTACACATTTATCGGCATCCGCAGTAGCTATAACCTTTGCTGACATACATGACCTAAACATTTCAATCCACAGGTTTCTTTAATACATTTTTGAGAATTAATCGATCTTATCCTGACCATTATTGTACTGCGTGGTGCCCAGTTTCCTGTGCACGATCATATATAAAAATATGTGACAGGCTCTGCAAAATCCAGAAATTTGCTTAAAAAAGTGAAAATCCTGATACTTACTGAAAATTACTCGACTTGGACTATACAACATAGTGTACAAAGGATTTTAACTGTGGACATTAAAAAATGTGAGTAAAAAAAAATGGCGCGGGTTTCTGGTGTGCCACTTGCTAAGAAGAATAGGCTTTTCAAAAGTACAGTAAGAATCACTCGAATAATAGTAAGTAATTTACCAAGGGTTCTGTTATTTGTAACCTGAAAACCCTGAAAACTTTCCTATTGTTCACACGGGATTCCCATACTTTATGTATTGCTAATTTCCGTATTTGCAGAGGTTAAAAAATGACTTTTCTTTCAATGGCACGCTTGATGTGATACAAATGTTTTTAAGCTTTGAAATTTGGCAAAATGATAGAACAATAACTGTACTTAATTATAAGTGAAAAATTCAGAAAATTTGACAACAGTCAGTATTTTTACTGTTTTCTAGCTTTGACACTTTTGCTAAAATTCCTGGTTTTTGCAGAGCCTGTCACATATATTTATACACATAATTATGATCCATGCTAGATATCTTCAAAATAGTAATTTTAAATTTGTGACTTGAGATAAATCACAAAATCTCTCACTCTAAATTGCGTAGGCTCATTATTATCTCACACTAAACTTATTCAAGCTCATTGCCCACAAATAAACTAGTAGGTATAACAGCAACCAGCTTAGCTTACCTGTTGCTGGGTTTTACATTTCTCTACAAAACCATGCAACCAGAGCCAAAGTAGCTGCTAAAATATCGGCCAGAGGGGTGGGAAGAACCTATGAACTAATACCCTGAGTGCTATAGCCATCTTTATGAGCTAAGTTACTAATCCTAGTACAAACTAATCTAGCATACAATATACCACTCATTACACTCTTCTGAGGTGGTATAAAAGATAATAATGTCACCCTCAAGCTGTATTTTCACTCACTTCAGCTCATGAAATATCTCACCATATCACACTTGACTCATTTAATATGTATAATATAATTATATTGCCTCAAATATGAGTATCATTTTAGTCTAGTCATATTTTTTTTAATTTGCTTACTAATTTGGAAAGCTCTTTGGCTAATAAGCTAAGCTATAGACAAAGGACCTCAGATAAAGTAATAAGTACTTTTGTTGCAATAAAGTAAATTGTGTAAAACATTGGTGCAGCTAGGCTAAAGTTATGTATAAGATTATGTTGTAACAATTTCAGAGATCTAGCAGTGGGTTATAGGGAGTTTGGTCAGTTGTATAGGCATGGCAATACTATACCGAAAATTATTGCATCTAATAAGATATGTAAAAATTTCTATCACTGAACCCACTGAATGGGTTTGTGTAGAGTGTTATAGGCAGGAGGCAAGTGGGAGTAATTATTTCAAACAGTCAATATCCTCCTTGAAATCCCAACTAAATAATTACCCACCATCCACAACAATAGATAACTCAATGTGTTTTTGAAAATATTTCTAAAAGTAACTACAGTAACTAAAATGATGTTTCAGTCATTCCCGGCTGAAATAATTATAATAATTAGAGGACTTAGGTAAGAAGTTGAAACGTCAGGTTAAGTTTTAATTAACAATATTGGCTGTTGAAACGATAAAATTTGCTATATTTTAATTATTTCAGCCGAGAATGACTGAATCATTGAAAGAAAATTTGCTATTATTAAAATGATGTTGTTAGGCTTAACCTTTTCAACACCAACTTTCTTCAACACTTTGGATGTCTTTTAGAATTAGAATTTGATTTTTAAATAGCTAACACTAAGCAACCACAAACAACCATAAACAAACCTGGCAGGTATTTGAAGTAGGTAGCTATAGGCTTATAACTAGCAAAAAAAGCTTCTAAAAGCCTGAAAAAGAACATGAACCAGTGCATCTGAAAGCAAGTTTTGAGGAGACTGTGAGGAACAAGACCAGTCGATTGCTCACGATGTACAGTATGGTAATGCTGTGGGACTCTTTATGGGCTTCATATATTTCATTGTGAGAACTTGGGCTCCCTGGAAATTCTCACTCAAAAAATTCTCAATCTCGGCAACAACAAAAAATATATATAACCTGCCCATGGGTTAAAAAATTTTTTAAATGAGGTACAATGCCTCCTCTACGTAAGAAAAGAAATGCATAATAATTGTGAATACTTTTTTAGAGAATGTGGGCCTGTCGTAACCTGCATACTATGTCAAAAGGAATGGGCAGTTGCCCCTGAGCTGCAGGGAGAAGCTCCTTAATCTTAATTATCTAATCAAATTACACCAATATCTTAGATTTGTAATTGCACTAAAATATACACACTGCTGCTCAATATCATAGCTGTCATTTAGTTTCAAAGCTTGAATTAAACTATGAAACAGTTGAAATAGCAATCTCATTACACCTTAATAATGTCAGTATTGGTTTTCAATCGTACATCATCGTACTTTGTATGTAGTTAGATACCATTTTTCTCATTAGTTTCACATATTATTGAGTGTCAAATAGTCCTGTCATAAATTCTCTATTCCGTTCAAATATACTTTGTGGGTCACTCCTGGCCTATAAGCTAAACAATCATTCACTAACTCACATGCATCTTTATTACTTCACTATTTCTTTCTCAGCCTTCTTTTACTCATTAGATGTATTCTCTCTCTTTTAAAATTCCTTTAAAAGATTGGAATTAAAAGTGTGCGTTAAGTAAGCGGTCCTGGGTTCGATTCCCGGTGGCGACTTAATTTTTTAAATTCTGTATTGTTTTAAAAAACACATGAAAGAGAAAGAATACACCTAATACATTCTTTATTATTTAATTTATGTCATTCATAAAATCCTCACTGCTGAAAAAACTTTTGAATAGTAAAATTTCACACGAAACATTTTTTTACATTAATAACTGTGGGGGGTGGGGGGTGAATAAAGCATCTGTGTAGGGATCTGATCCTTTCTCCCTCACGACCGCGCACTCCTCCAAAGTTGTAGTGAGCTCGGAAACAAAGCTGTATTGCTAACTCTCTGCCCAAGGTAACGCTGCCACCAGAGTTCTACTTAGTAGCTAGCCTCCGTACACCCTAAGGTAATGCTTGCCTCAACAAGTTTTAGCATAATAATAAATTAAGAACGAGCAAGAGTAAAGGTAATGTACACAAGACTGGACAAGGTGAGAACTGAACAAATGATACAAAACCAAGAATATATAACTTGCCATCCATCCAGGCTGGGAAAGTGTAACTGATAATCACATATGAAAAGAATTAATAACGAGAGACCATTGACACAAAGAACATAATCCTATTGACCTAATTAACAAGTACAAGGTGTGTGCATGATAATGTCATTCCAAAGTCATTCAATTGCCATTGACAGGAGGAGGGTGGTCCCACAATAACAAAAATAAGCATTCATTTTTAGCTGGTAGCATTACATTATGCATCATCAATTTTGTCTTTTGTTCTAGATTTTTCCAAAATCACTGCTGCCAGCTACATATATAAATTCCGACAATCATCTCACTGCACGCTCAGAAATTGAACGTCGAGAGATATATATGGATGACTTAAGGCATCAATTTAACCAATCACAACCTCTTTTAGTAGGTTTAGTAACAAACTGCCTTCAAAATCACCCTCATTTAAGATATTCCGCTGATGGTTTACTAGAACAACTAATTCCTTTAAAAGAAGAGACTGGAATTAAAAATGTTGGCAATTATTGTGATTATATCATAGCCACAACTGCTACAATTCAAGAAAACCAAACGGAGGAGCTGAAGGTACTATAATTCAAGTTCTGTAAAATAGAGGTATAATTGTGAGCACTATAAGCAAAATATGTTGCTATTTAAATATACTAATGTTTAACTAACATAATAAAGAGTAGTATCTTTATCATACCACTTTTCTATCAATGTAGAATGTAAAAATGTGACCAGTTTTGAGAAAATCAGCCTAAACGCAGCAAATGATTTATTCAGTCATGCACAGGTAAAAGCCTTACGGGTCAATTTTTTTCAAAAAAATATTTTATGACAGAAAAATATTAACAACTGTTAGCTTTAGTTTATGGCACAGCTGCAAGTTCTGGAGAGCTCTAGAACTAACGCTATAAGGCTAGGAACACTTGCCGGTTATACTTGTGTGTGGAGCATCGCTAAGAAATCGTTTGACAGGTTATTCATTTAATGATGGGAAAAACCTGTATCCAACTAGTTCACTTGTCTACGTAATCCGTGTACTCAAGCAATTTTCACCATATAACTCGAGCATAGTTTCTAGATGTACTGGATTTGTTTATTCTGTCACGGAGACGCACAGTGATAGTAACTAAAAGGAATACAAAACATGCCCCCTAATCTTAGAAACTCTTATATGTGGCATTTTCTTGACATCAGCAATAATAGATCGAACAAAAATACAAATTATTGTTGTGCGTCGGGTGAAGATGGCTTGAGTTACAACTTTCTTTTGGAGGATGTCATCATGAAGTCCCATGTAACCTACCAGTAGAATTTTTTTTAATGTAATTAGATGCAGCCTTTAGGCCAATTTTTCGAAATCTGGTCACAAATGTTAAAATATGGAATATAGTGTGGCTAACAATACTTTGTCCAGGTTAAAATTATTTATGTACTTTATTCAGCTCCATGTAAAAACATGTACACTTTGATTACAGTGTGCCGTTAAAAAATAAATACTGCACAGCTTTAGTATGCTTTAAATAAGGAAAACACTTCATCTTTAGTATGCTGCTAAAAAGCAATTACGAAGCTAAAGCTAGAGGTAAAAACTATAAATCTTTTGGAGGATGTGCAGCCTTTAGGCCAATTTTTCGAAATCTGGTCACAAATGTTAAAATATGAAATATAGGGTGGCTAACAATACTTAGTGAACTCTCTTTCTAGCTCATTCTAATAGCTATATCAATATTGAGGTTTGTATGCGATTTACAAATTCCGAGACACATGGGCAAAGCTTGAGTGACCAAGGGTTTGCGAATTACAGCACTCAGTAATTTGACTGGCTATTTAAAACCCCATAGATGTAGTTACTGCAGATATTTTGTAACCACTTTCAAGTATGGAAGTGTGCTGAAAAAAGTGGGACTTCCGATGATACGCTAATATTGACACTAGTAAAAACAGCTGTTTGATTTTACAACTTGGGACATATAAGTTCATATTACAGCAACAAATCACAAATACAGCAAAGAAGACTCCCGTATTAGTTCAGAATTAGCTGAGTTCCAAAATAGATTAGAAAAGACTGGACAACTCTCCTAGAAACCCTGTTAATGTATGAGAAAACTACGTCAGAACAACACCTGACTGTTTCAAATGTGCTATAATTTGACCAAAAAATGAATTTGCAGGAAGCACTGACTGCAACAATGTGAGCGACAAGACACAAATACAGCAATAATTAATAATTACTGCCAGCTATGTTAAAAAATTATCACAGTTATGTCTTGGTACTTTTGAATGATTAATTTGTTATATAGTTTTGGTGTATGCTTATAACATTCATTGCCTATTGCAGTGTCTGCTAAATTAAAGGCAGCATTAATCTGCTGAATAAAATACAAAAGTAAAGCCCTGGGTAATTATAAACAGACTTGATGACAAACTAGTGCTATTTGTAGCTCTCTTTCGTCATTTTCCACTAATTTTAATGGTTGCTATTAATTGAACTATATGTTTTCCCTCTCAAACATTAAATTCGTACGAGAATACCAGGGACTATATCGTATTTATAGTACTTGACAACAAGTGCGGTCACTCAGGTAATGTGCTATACATATATATATTGTTAAAAGTGAATTGTTTTTCACTGAGAATTGTCTTTTGCTCGTATAAACAAGCGTATTACTCACAAATATTCAAAGCTTCTTTTGAAAGTGTAGATAGAACTTAATTTTTAGTTTTTGTTTATACAAAGTATAATACGAACATAAAAATTATACGGATTATAAACGTATAGGTATAGGCTAGCTTGTTTGCCATTGGTGACGAAGTGAATTACTAACATTTAAGGAATTATTGGTGTACAGAATAATCAAGCACTACTACCTGAACCAGAAATTGAAAGCCGTACAGATGATCAACAATGTGCAAAACTCCAAAACAGTCACTTATTTGATGTGCATAAAGACCTAAGAGAGTCAATACTAATATTAAGGGCTGAAAGAGAAGCTATGTTGGAGTCGCTATCTACATTGCAAGATGAGCACAAAGCAATTAGCTTAGCATTGGATGAGTCATTTCAAAGTAGAGACGAGCAATTAAATACTTTGAAAATGACAAAATTGGAACAAGAGAATATTCAAATAGCAGTTCAATACGAAACTGCGACAATTATATTACAGCATGAACAAGTAATAGAGCAGTACGAGACTCGAATTAGTCAAACAGATATTGAATATGATAAAGTAAAATGCCACTATGAGAACGAAGTAGAGCAACTATCTAAAGAGTTGGATCGACTAAAAGTTGAGTTGGAAGCAACTAATGATTTAAGGAGGAATAGACTATTGGTGAGTCAAATTATTTGGTGTAAATATTATTAATGGTGTTATTGTTTACAAAATCTATGGTATAGGTCCCATATAACACATGTTTTATTCTATCTAGGGTAGCCCTCCAGAAGTCATTTCTACAGGCACAAACACTGACCATGATGTGTGTTTAAAACAAAATTGCACATTTGCAATCAAGGCAATTAAAGAGTACTCTGATAAATTTGTCCAAATAGGTAGTGAAGAAATTCAAGACTTGCTTGTAAGTGCATACTCACTTCAGCTTATCGATAGTGATGCTTATGACAATGAAAAACTCAAAAGCAAACATAACAAAAACAAAGAGGCTTGCGTTAGTTTATTGCAGTCAGTTTGCAATCGAATACCATTGAGCATGACTTATTTTCATTAATTCTTGGCAATGCTTAATGAAAAATCTGGATCTTTCCAAATAATTTCAGAAAGAATCCAAAGCAAGTGGGTTGAATTGATGCAAAACAGTACCAATATAGTATGTGCTACCTCTGATTGCACTGAATTAATAAAAGGAGATCAATGGGTAAGGACTCATGCTGAAAAACTTCCAGATGAGCATATCACTGAAAACACTAGAGAACTAGAATGCAAAAATATAGTACTTTATTATTACGAGCAAAAAATTTATAAAACAAAAAAAGAAATGGAAAATGAGCGTAAAAAATACGAAAACAAAATAGAAATTCTTAAAGCAAAACACGAAGATATTATACAACAACTGGAGAGTCAGAAGAATGAGCTTTTAGAACAAAATAAGTTATTAGAAAGTGGTTTAGAATCTAGTCGAGAGAATTATAGTACAAAAATGAAGCAACTAACAAGAGCCATTGAAGAAGAGAAAATCGAATGTTGCAAAAAAGAGAAGCAACTAAAAGATGACTATAACGACCAAATTCTAAGACAACACCAAGAACTGGAAAGCAAAATGAAAGAAGTTATTGAACTTAAAAGTGCTATACAAACTTTGAAGACAGAAACAAAGCATGAAAAACAATTAATGGCGGTTGAACAGGAGAAACAATTCATAGCTGCAGAAATGGAAAAAAATGCCATTTCTTTTGAACTGGAAAAAAAGTTGATGGCTGTTGAACAGGAAAAACAATCGGTGTCTGCTGAACTGGAAAAAAAGATAATGGCAATTGAGCATGAAAAGACAAAAATGCAAGCACAGGCTGAAAATCAAGAGAAAGACAAGACAATAATTGAATTGAAAGCTCAACTAAGCCAAATGGATATAAAAAGAGAATATCAGGCTAAAATAAAAGATTTAGAACTGCAGAATGTTGTTTTAAAAAGTCAGATTGCATCTGCATCGATTTCACCAAGAATGAAAGCAATTGATCAACGGCCATCACACAATGAAGTTGACTGAAAATCAACATACAAACGGACCATTATATAAATAAAATGCACAATGAATTTAGTGTAGTAGTCAAGAAACAAGTAATTTTTGTAATTTTGCCATTAGTAGTAGTTGTGGCAAATTTAGTGTTCCTTTTAATTGTAAGTTTTGTAATCAATTTATAAATTTAAACCAATGAATGGTTGTATATAGAATCACAGTGGAGTCAATAAACTAGGGCATAGCTAATTACAGCACTTATAAGAATTCAAAACCCACACTTGAATGCCAACTGTGTTAGCTGCACCAATGGCAGCGAAAACAAAAAGAGTTGGCAAAAAGAGTTTGAGAGATGGTGAGAATAGATACCTGTATGTAGCCCTTCAAACAGAGTTGTGTGTTCAGTCTGATATATAGTACTGGAGGTAATCTGGTACAAAAAGATTGTAATGCATATAAAAGAAAAATGATAACTCATGATAATTATATCATTTATCGCCACCGTTTCTCTAATATATTTTAAAGCAGTTATTCTGCACTGATCACTTGTGTACTTCCAGCCACTATTGTGGTGCCATGGAGGACCGGAGTTTAACATCGCTGGCTCCACGAGTGGAATGGTTGCCTGGCTGCGGAGTGGTGGGGAACAGTCTCTTGCTTGGTCTCCAGGTCTCTTTAGGGTTCGCTGCCACCAGTCCTGAGTTACTTTCACTGACAGGCTTAGCAAGTCGAAGTAGGGTAGCTAGCTAATCCTCCTCCAAACTCTCCCACCCGACAGGTCAAGAATCAAGTATTAAGTTAAATCTGACTGTGAACAAAGGCTACCTCAGACATGCGGTGATTCAGTTATATGTCATTACTAGCGCATGCTCAAGCTCAACACTGAATAAATGCACACACAAACTAGCTAACTATCATAGAACTCAATACACACACTACTGTCCTCCATCTATCTATCTCTTTCTTCTCTTTGCTTCTTCTCCCTCTTCTTATTCTTCTTGTGGAAGCTGGACTCACAACTATCTATCTTCTCAATGTACCTATGTTATCTTGATGTAGATGTAGTACTACTTTCATCTTACAGTTATCTCTAGACTTTAGTTATTGTAAAGTTAAAATAATTATATTAATGAACTACTATGGTTAGCTTCTGAAATGCTAAGTAGAAAACTAGTGATTAATTTCTTTACAATTATGTCCTCTTGACTTACCAAACGATAAGAATTCCATAAGCAATGTCCCGTATACACTACATTATTATGTGATAAAGAATCATTGCAAGAATAATATTAGAAGATTCTGCTTTAGTTTATCTTGTGCTTACCTTGCACTTATAGGTTATGATAAATTGCACCTCCTCCATTTCGTTAGTTTGAATAATATAATGCACAAATTCCTACTTCTTGTAAATAAATTTAATTGTCATGTTGCTTCTGTTATTTAGTTCCTCACTGTGCATCTCTTTAGTATAGCTATTACTAAATCAACAATTATATATATAATACTTATTACATGAGTCAGAGTGTGATATGGCGAAATATTTCACTGAGCAGGCTAATTTATATATTTTTACAAGCCAAAGGCTATTGAAAAAAAAGCCTGAGAGTAAAATATCTTGCCATATCACTCTGACAGAGTGTAATAAGTGGTTTATTCTATGCTAGATATGTTTACTGCAGTTAACTAGGGTTGGTAACTTATGGTGCAAAGTTGGCTTTAAAACTATGGCCTACACCCCACCAGATATTTTAGCAGCTGCTCTGACCTAATTGGTTATGCTTCTTATAATGATATCTAGTGTGGAATAAATATATATGCTATAGACCATAGCCTATTTTAAATTGGTCTGTACTATTTTTACACAGGCTAGCCAGTTTTAAAACAGCCTGGCTCCAAACTATAGCCATAAATTATGCTGGTTTTACAGTGGTGATATACAATCAAAACCAAATCATCAATCATTGCCAGTGGATTCCTGTCACAAAATCTAGTAATAACAAGTTAATTAATAATTATTAATAATAACTAGTGATGTGCTTCAGCACAAATGGCGAGCGAGCTAGACTAGCTTTAATGTGACAGCTGAGCTAACTATGAGCTACACGTACAGCTCTTGGCATAATTTGTATAGTTGTTGAAATTCAAATGTTCTATCTCATACCCATTCAATGACGAAGAAAAGTGCTGTAGGGTCCACTGTGCTTTTTAAATTTAACTAAAGTTCAATATTTTGCTCAAATATAATTTCATTAAAAAGCATGATGTGTGGGGGGGGGGGAGGGGTATGATTAATTTATGATCCAGTTTGTTGGACAAATTTAACAATAATTAACATAATTCATATCAGTTTCTATTTATTTACTAATGACTGTTAAAAACATCATGAGACACATATACTGTTTCATCAACTTATGTCCAACAGATACAACGGTTCAATGAGATCAAGACTTATTAAACTATTACTCTGAACTCTAAAACACTGCACCTTAAAAAAAATCTAGGTGGATGAGGATTACGAACAATAACGAGTATGAAAAAAGTCAATCAAACAAAAATACCAACAACAATAAAATTGTGCATTGAAGATTTTTTATGCAATAACTACTACTACTACTACTAATTAGAAATAATAAGATGTCAGTATTATAATTTAACTGTGTTACCATGGAGAAGTAAATATACCAGACTATCTTTATACTTCTCAACCACCCAAGACATATTTCATCAGATTGGTGCACTTGTACACAGAGACACTACAATTAAGACTTCTACACTTGAACTTTATAATTCAGCACAGATTTACAGTGCAAGGTTGTATACAGAAATCCAATTTAGGAGGGGCAAATAATTTTCTTAGATATATTTAGGAGGGGCAGTTGGAGCGAAATGTTATGCTGTATAATGTGACAAGTACAGTACTCACAAACATGCTAAAGTAAGTCCGTGTTAGGTTGTACAGTCCTAATGTTAATACAGAAGGATTTCTAGAAGAGGTGAACTCCATTGATGGGGAGGGGGGGGGATAGGAGGTGTGAATGCCAGCCAATTTACCGCTCTTAAAAAGAGCCCTAATGAATATTCCATCTTTCGCTAAAGCCACTACTATGGGATGCTACATAGCCTACAGCCATTGAGTACAATCATGATGACATGCACTCCTTTTTTGTTATCCACTAATTATGGCTCCTCTCTGGAGGGGGAAGTGTTACCAGTCGACACCGAAAGGTGTTCTGACAGCACATAATTAGTGGTCTGTTGAGTACAAGACTGCAGCAAGCGGTACTACTCAACAGTAATCGTAAAATGTGAAAGTCTTGGAAGTCGTAGGTTGTCGTAGCTCAGTGGTTAGAGCACTGGTGGATAAAGCCAGGGTTCCTGAATTTGATTCCCCACAACAACTAATATTTTTTTCACATTTTGACTTTTGCTTCTCTCTAGACCCCTTTAAGTGTGATTGTTTCAATCAATCTATATAGTCATTTCATTAGCTTGAATGTATACACATTTGATAGTGTAGTAGCACTTCTGTATGCTTAGTTCCTTATGACTTCCCCATTATAGTGTCACTTAATTGCCATATGGTTAATTATTAACATGGTGCTGAGATAATCAGTACATTCTTATGAATATATCCAGCCATGTAATATACATATTTTTAATCATGGCCAAGTATCAACATAGGAGTGAAATATGAGAGAGAGACAGAGACTTGGAAGTTGAGGAATTTAGTTGCCAGATCACTGGTAAATAGAGCCATATCTTTTATGCGCACAGACAGCTTACATTTTGTCATTTTAAAAATAATGTGGTGATTATTGGCAGCTTCTGGTAAATATAAAATTTATGAATCATTGATAGTAACTACATAATTACTAGCTAACTACACTAATCATAAATCTACTAAATGCATTGATAACAGATCAATGATAAAGCTAATCACTTGGTGCACACTACACAGTTAAGTTCTTTCTCTGTGTTGTACTTGCTGCATGACAATCCATTACACGTTGCTTCAGCATGATGAAACAATACCCCATTAGTATTAGCTGTCATTCCTGGAAGTGTCTCCATACTGTGGTCCATGCAAACAAATTCTGTTCTTCTGTGACCTGTGTACTCAGCCATGAGGTATCCATAGTATTCTCTGGTCCAGTTCCCATAACAGTTCATTCTAGCTGGTATCATAACTGAAGCTGTTCTATTTGATACATAGCAGACTGCACAGGGAACATTTCGATCATGTTTATTTGAAGCTAGTGGCAGTTGATATTCTGCCCCATCCACAGGACTATGATTTTGTACTCCAGCTCTGTAGGCTAGTCCATATTCTGGGTCATCTGGCATGCACAAGTAGTTAGACCCACCTCCTTGATGCTGATAGGCAGTCCCTCCTACTCTACCAGAGTAGATCTTTTCTCCAGGACAGGAGGTTGATCCCCATCTGGTATAGGTTACGCCTCCAGCATTTTCACCAGAGGGACCAGGTGGACCGACACGACTGTCATTTCCGCTTGGACCAGGTGAACCAGGTGAACCATATTGCCCATTTGTACCTGGTGAACCTCTTTGACCTGGTGGACCAGATGGACCTCTTGGACCTGGTGGACCAGAATTACCATTTGCTCCAGGAAGACCGACTGGACCTTGTAAACCAGAAATTCCTTGAGGACCTGGTGGACCAGCTATACCTGTCTCCCCCTTGTCTCCTTTAGGTCCCATGTCCCCTTTAGTCCCAGGAGTTCCAGGAAACCCAGGGAATCCAGGCATGCCTTGAACAGCTAACCTTTCATTGCAGTTGGTAGACTTTTTCTTAGTAGTGTTTATGGATTCCTCTTCAGCTGATTGACCTATACAGTTTTAATATAGCTAATAGTAAGGATTATTGTGATTGGAATATAACGTGATAGTGTACCATAATAATTACCTATAACAAAAACTATGGAGATCACAACTGACATCTGTAGTGCCCTTTCCATTTCTTACACACAATAACTGATTAGTGAAATTTACCCCCTCGTTATATAGTATTTTACAAGTAATTTGATATGGCTTCAAATAATATGAGGAGTCTACTTGTCTGGTAACCATTACTTGAATGGCTTGGAGCTGATTAAATTGCTAATCACTATATCACCACTCACACTTCAATTTACAAGAAGTTGTGTGTGTTGGGACTTAGCATGCGCTTTAACAGCACCCTTCATGCTGTGCACAAAAATGCATGTGCTCTATTTGCCTCACTGGGAGTGTGCACAGGTAGGAAATGATCCATCTGTATAATATAGGATTATTACATGACTGATGTTAAAATCTAATTTTGAAAATGATCAGCTTCAACTCTACAATTGAAGAGAGTACAACATAATTAGTGTGTGAAGTGGCGGTGGATCAGTTTTTTTAGAGAACCAAATTTTGCCAGAAACATCAAGAACAGGAGCCATAAATTAAGTAGTTTTAGGTGGTTGTTTTTTTTTTGGTTTTTTTTTTTTTTTGCTTTTTGTGTAGTCGACATTAATTTAGCAGAATCTCTGAGCACTTTAGAACCAGAGTACATAAAAAAAGTGTACATTATACTAATAAATTTGAAAAAGTCATTTCTGTATTGACTTTTAAAATTAGTTTCCAGTGATATATCTCAGTGTAGCAAGTTATACTTGTTTGGCAAAAGTAAAGAGTGGTCCAATGTTGACTTATTTTAATTTTGAAGTATTGATTGAATAGGAGTACCATTTATCTGAGTAGCTAACACAAGTCTACATTATTTACCCCCAATGAGCAAGTGTCAACCCATCTAGATATGTTTTCAGAATACCAAATAGTGCTATAATTGGTGGATATAAATAATGATGCTGCTAGGCTAGCTTACCAGACAATCTAGTCAGAATATATAGTCAGTAATAAACCTATTCTAACCATCTAACTAATCCCAAAACTATATTAGTATGACATTTATTGATTCTTGTGAACACTGTGTTCGGATTAGCGAGAGTTCGGATAAACGGGGTTCGGATAACTGAGGGTCTACTGTATTAGTTTTCTGGGTCTTTCTTTTGCCCAGTGTAATAATTGCTATTCCTACTCCATGCTGGTGTGTCAAACACTCTCTAATTTACATGATAGTTGCTCCTCCCAATCTGTTGATTTAATACAGATAGAACATTTGTGCTAAGGAATGAAATAGTCTCCACCTATAAACTATCAAACTGTGTTTCAAGGCTAGTACTGCACGCACACATGTTTACCCGTACTATTTCACTTAGCTACTGTGATATTTCACTTAGCTTCCGTGCTATTTCGCTTAGTTACTATACTATTTCATTTCCCTGCATGATTTGAATTGTACAGTGATTTTCCCCATACATTTTTTAATAAGAAACTTACACATCGTACTATTAAAACAAATTATGGCTTCCTGAATACTTAGCTTTGAAAGCTTGTATCTCTTGCTGAATTTTTTTTACAGAAAATACATTTTTTTTAATGTGCTTCTAGCTATTAAATTTTAAAGCCTGTAAACTAATCCAAAGATCTTTAGTTTTATGCTATCAGTGATTCATGTACTACTAGCCGTTTTGGGTTGTGCCAACTCACCCATTGACTTTTAATTGACATTATTATTATTATTATTATTATTATTATTATTATTATTATTATTATTACTACTACTATTATTATTATTATTATTATTATTATTATTATTATTATTATTACTATTACTATTATTATTGTTATAATAATTATTATTATTATCTGTGTATCGAACTACATTCTGTTTAGCTTTACTGATATAATAAAGTTTTGATTTATATACTTGGAAAAAATTGCTTGTTTAATTTATTTAATGCGCCATGCATAAGCTGTGAAGCAATTAAATAAAGGATTAAATGAGAATGAATAAATGAGAATAAATAAATGAGAACGAAAATAAATAAACAAATGTATGATTGTATATAGCCATACTATACATGACTGAAACTCTACATCTTTGATAAAAACAATTGTGAATGAATTTTTTATACAGTGTATAGCTACATCCTGCATTTTACATTTTAAACTCCAAATATTAGTGGTTTATGATACCAGCTAGAATGAATTGTTATGGGAACTGGACCAGAGAATATTATGGATATCTCATGGCTGAGTACAAACTTCATAGAAGAACACAATTTATTTGCATGGACCACAGTATGGAGGCAATTCCAGGAATGACTGGTAATACAGATGGAGCATTGTTCCATCATGCTGAAGCAACTTGTAATGGATTGTCATGTACCAAGTACAGTACAGAGAAAGAACTGAACTGTGTAGTGTGCACCAAGTGATTAGATTTATCATTGATCTGTTATCAATGCTATAATATTTTCATAATCAGTGTAGTTAGTGTGCAATTATTTAGATAGCTATCAATGAATTTTTTACCAAGACAACAGTGCTTTCTTTTTCACAAAAGCACTAATAATCATCACATTCAACTTTTGAAAAATATTGTTCAGGTGACAAAATGTAATCTGTGTGTATGCAATAAAGAAATGGTTCTATTTACCAGTACTCTAACCACTATATCTTTCAACTTTCAACCCTCTCTCTCATATTTGACACAATATGGTGATACTTGGCCATGATTCTCAAAAAATGAATATAACATGCTGGAAAATTAAGAATGTATTGATCGTCACAGCACCGTGGTGTTAATATCAAGCACATGGTAAGTAACAATACAGTTGGGAAGTTTGGGAAGTGAATAAACTGAAGTGCTACACTATCAGATGTATATTAAGTTCAAGTAAATGAAATAACCAATTATATATAACATGAGGCATATTATAATATGCTAATTCAAAACCTAAATTTGACATTAATAATGATAGTAACAGTAATAATATTTTATTGCTTGTGGGGATTTAGATTCACTATGTGCGGCAAAATATGGTAAGTCTAAATATGATGAAAATATTGAACCAGCACCAGGGTATGGTGCATGAGCAATCTATAGCACTTACTAGTTTAGTATGAAGGTAATGCCAGCAAAAAAAGTGAATAGTTAATTATTATTGTAACTGTTGACATATTTAGGTGTTTGACAGGCTACAAAAGGTTGGAATATGTTGCATGCTCAGAATGGATGCAAAAAGTCAAGCATCAGCAGCGGACTTCATCAAGCAAGAAGTACATCATTTGTCTCAAGAAAGTGGAATCTCTCCATTTGATCTTATTTTAAATATTTAGTCCCATCAACCTGACTCTTCGGTCATATACACCACTACTATTCTGAGTCTGATTGACTAATTTCAGCATTAAATTAGAGAGTATATCTACTACTACTTACACTCCTTTTAATTATAGGGCATATTCCATGAGGAGTCCGAAGGGTTGTATCCTGTGTGTACAGTGATAATATCTATGAATTCTGGCTATAACATTGTTTTTGACAACTTGGATAACACAGGCAATATACTGTTCTTTGTTTCCAGAATTTTTTCAGAGGGGGGGGGGGGGGGGGGGGTGACCTTACATATAGCATTTCTTGTCAGCAGAATGTCACTGATTCCTATAAATTTATCACAAATATTCTGTTCTGTTCCTGTTGATTGTTTTGAAAATGGCATTTTGCTATACCTGTGGGAAAGTAGTGACTGATGAGGAAGAGAAGAAAAGAAGTGCAGAGGTTGCTTCCTCAAAGATATGTAGTGGTTATACATATTTGTCGATTGTACGAGTCTTATACCAAAGTAGCTACTGCTCCTGGCATTAGCACTACCAATTCTACCTATGGTAGAATCAGTCTATGCCATTTCAGTATCTGAACAATTTAATACAGTGCTGAACAATTTAATATAGTGCCAGAAGTGCCCGTTCAAAAAGTTCAGCAGGAGTTTTGCAATTAGCAAGGAGATTCATCAGTAACTCCGAAACTTCTCTAATAGTTACAGTAAGATAGTTTAGTCATTTTGATGGCAAAATTTATTGAAAATAATTTTTAGACAAAGATTCACTATCATCAGAGGAATAGACAGTACACGACAAAAGAGGCAATAATAAAAGTTATCGGAAGACTCCTTCAAAGTAAAGATACATTATTTGCTCTGATAAGTATAATTCTATTTCAAGGCAACATTCTAAGTAAGTCAAGTGAACTTTAAGCATTATATTAAATTAATGAGCTAAAAATGAAATCCAGGGCCCCAACACTCCTGTCAATATTAAATGTTTGTTTGAAAACCAGAAGCCCAAGAGCTAATGTGGATGAGAGATTAAGGTGTTTCTTTCAATTATTTTCAAGCACATACAATTACCCTTGACCATTTTCAAAGAGCTCTCTCACCACTTTTTGCATCCATTGTGCCGTAGATGTATTAAAAACTCCCCAAAACATTTATTAGCTTTATAGTCTGAGCATGCAACATATGCCAACCTTTTGTAACCAGTCAAACACCTAAATATGTCAACAGTTACAACAATCATCACAGAATTAACTACTCATTTCTTTGCTGGCATGACCTTCATACGAAACCAGCAGCAGCAGCTGGCTTCATCAAACAGGGAGTACATCATTAAGTCAACTACAACCACAAAGTCTAAAGAAAGTGGAATCTTTCCATTTGATCTTATTTTAAAAATTTAGTTCCATCAACCTGACTCTTCGGTCATATACACCACTACTATTCTGAGTCTGATTGACTCAATCAGTGATACTATATCCAAGGATATTTTAGAAAATTTCAGTACTAAATTAGAGAGTATATCTACTACTACTTACACTCATATTTCATTATCGGGTATATCCCAGGAGGAGTCTGAGGGATTGTATCCTGTGTGTACAGTGATAATATCTATGAATTCGGGTTTTTTGACAACTTGGATAATACGAGCTATAATATACTGTTCTTGTTTCCAGAATTCTTTCAGATTTATCCCAATTTTTCAAGAAAACTTCAGCGGCTTGGTACAAATACTTAACTTGCATAATTGAGCAAAAGTTTTGAAGTGGTTAGTTTTTAGTTTTTGATAATGACACATTTTCCTATAGCTAGGTTCCACTTAGAGTAGTTACTGGCAAACAGTGAAATGAAGTATGAAGACATGGTTGAGATACTGGATGCATACAAGTCATATATTCAGTGGACACATTCACCTTCTGGAACCAATTCCTGAAAGTGACATATCACATGACAAAGAACATGTTAAGACTCTTCTAGGTGGAGACTTATATTTCTGTTGCACATGCTCATGGTGGAGTACAACATATTAAAAGGACAGCAAATTGGAGAAGTATCATCTTGATGAAATGCTTCTAGTAGCTGAAGATTGGCCTGCAATAGTGTGTTTACTAAAGACGAGTATTTTTAAATAATGCAAGGTTCCAGTTATCTCAATTATAGTATTTACGATCTTAATTTATTTAATGAGAATTTGGTCCTTTAGGTTTCCAGTGAGAATAAATTAGCGAACTCCACCTACTTTCTAATACAATAAAATGTGTAGGTTAGTATAAAGTTCATGTATTGTGCTAATGAAAAATATTGAATCAGTATTGGTAGTCAGATATTACAACACAGAGAAAGAGTTGAACTGTGTAGTGTGCACCAAATGAAATTGTCCGCCACTATCAATACAAATATTCATTTAGTATCGCTAGCTAGTAATAGTCAAATATAAGTATTTGTCTGACGAAGCTTACACTACAATTTGTCAAAAGTAAAAGTTTTTGTCCCAAAATGTGGGTTTAAAATAGACAAAAGTTAAATTCTGGAAAACAATAGGTTATACAAAAAATAACACTGCAAGATGATGGAAGCTGCTTCAAAATGGGAAGGGGGCATGTATCACACGCCAATTTAAACACATATAAAAAAAACAACTTATATTTCATGAAAAATATAAGCTCATATTCGCTAAGTAAATACAAATTTACCAAACATAATTCATGCCTGAAGGCAAGCTATTCTAGTGATAAGAAAAACAGCAATTGTCCCACTTGCTGCATGACAATCCATTACAAGTTGCTTCAGCAGATAGAACATCACCCCATCAGTATTAGTGGGCATTCTTGGAATTTATGGTCAATAAAAATAAATTGTGTTTTTCTACGAACTTTTTGATCAGTCAATCTTTTTAAGTTGTTTGTTTGTTTTTGTTTTCTCTTCTTTTTTTTTTACTTTTATTTTTGTAATATCTCTTGCTTTTTTTTTTTTTTTCTTCCTGTTGTTGTTGTTCGGATTGATTTTGAGGAAAATAAGGGATTAACTGCAAAACACCCTTGTGGCAGATGGTATATTTTTCAGGGCCCCTATCGTACATTACTCAAGCTTACATGCATTAACGGTAGCTATAGATTGCTCATGCACCATACCCTGGACTGGTTCTATTTTTTCATCATATTTCATTTAAGATGTACCATATTTTGCCACACATGGTGAGTCTAAATCTCAACATGCAATAGAAGACAATCACATATTATTACTGTTACTATCATTATTAATGTAGAGTTTTTGTTTTAAATTAGCTTATGCCACATGTTATATACAATTAGTTATTTCATTAGCTTGATTGTAGCTATATACACCTGATAATGTAGCACTTCAGTTTGTTTGCTTCCCAAACTTCCCAATTACAGTGTCACTTGCCATGTGGTTGATATTAACACCACGGTGCTGAGACGATCAATACATCCTTAATTTCTTCCAGCATGGTATATTTTTTTTTGTGAATCATGGCCAAGTATCAACATAATATGAAAGAGAGGGTAGGAAGTTGAAGGATTTGGTGGTTAGAGCACTGGTAAATAGAAATATTTCTTTTTGCATACACACAGATTACAGTTTATCAGCTTAACAATATTAAAAAAAATAACAGAAGAAAAGTCTAACGTGGTGATTATTACCAGCTTTGTGAAAAATGAAAGTATTGTTCTCTTGGTAAATATAAAAATTTTGAATCATTGATAATAAACGAAATAATTACACACTAACTACACTAATTATGAAAATACTATTGCATTTATAACAGATCAATGATAAAGTTAATCACTTGGTGCACACTACACAGTTCAGTTCTTTCTCTGTGTTGTACTTGGTACATGACAATCCATTACAAGTTGCTTCAGCGTGATAGAACAATGCTCCATTAGTACTACCAGTCATTCCTGGAATTGCTTCCATGCTGTGGTCCATGCAAATAAATTGTGTTCTTCTGTGACTTCTGTGCTCAGCCATGAGATATCCATAGTATTCTCTGGTCCAGTTCCCATAGCAGTTTATTCTAGCTGGTATCATAACTGAAGCTGTTCGACTTGATACATAGCAGACTGCACAGGGAACATTTCGATCGTGTTTATTTGTAGCTAGTGGATCTTGATATTCTGCTCCATCCACAGGACTATGACCTTGTACTCCAGTTCTGTAGGCTAGTCCATACTCTGGGTCATCTGGCATGCACAAGTAGTTAGACCCACCTCCTTGATTCTGATAAGGGCTCCCTCCTACTCTACCAGAGTAGATCTTTTCTCCAGGACAGGAGGTTGAGCCCCATCTGGTATAGGTTACACCTCCAGCTTTTTCACCAGGGGGTGCTCCTCTTATGCCAGGTTCCCCTACATCTCCTTTAGGCCCTGTGTCTCCTTTAGTCCCAGGAATCCCAGGAAACCCAGGCATGCCTAGAATAGCTAACCTTTTATTGCAGTCAGTAGCCTTCTTTTTACCAAAATATGTAGATTCCTCTTCTCCTGATTGACCTATAGATAATAATAAAATAAGAAATGGAAATGGTGCATTAAATAAGATCTGACTGTGTCACACCATTGCCAGTAGCCAGTAATAATGAGATGACAATTAATAGTAGAAGTGTCCTTTCCATTTTTACAAGTTATAGCATTCACTTTTCTTCCTCTACTTTTATAGTGTATTGTCAGGTAATAGATATGGCTTCTCAATAAGATGAGGAGTTTTACCATCTGGTAATTATTACTTGAACATCTTCAAACTGATTATTGTTTCTCATTGGTACAGCTCACTCGCATATTTTCCAAGAAGTTGCGTGTGCTTAGACTTTGCATGCACTTCAGTAGTTACCTTCATACTGTGCACAAAGTGTTGCATTAGCCTCACTTGGAGTGTGCATAGGCAGGAAATGGTTTTTTTATTTAGTTACACAACCATGACAAAAACAATAAATATGATATTCTCTATTATGATATAATTGTGACTGTATTTGAGCACACCATTTTACTAATGTAATTAAATTTATGCCTGTGATTTATTCATAGACTGCAGTTTTAATGTTTCCCACAGCAAGGAGGAAGATAATTAGATTTTGGGTGGGCCATGTCAGGCCTGTAGCTACAAGTTTTGTTTTCTTTGATTGACTGTACACCCTTCATTATACCAAATGGAGTGTTGTGATACGCCCATGTTCAAGGACCAAGTGTTCTACTACACCCCTATCAGAGCTCAAATAATGCACCAAATATGGTGTTATTGATACTCTACCCAAGTCCAAGCTCAAGTCTTTATTTAAAGGCTTAAGTCAAAGCTCAAGCTCTATTCCGAAGTTGAATTTCTTTATTATTGTAAGGACATTGAAATTACATAATTCAATAAACAAAAGGGAAATGACTTTATTAATCATTAATTTTTATTGTGAAAGAACATTGAAAATTACATAGCGTAAGACATCATTTATTGGACCAAGTTTGCCCCACGAACCATAACTCATTAGCTGAACGATTTAAAAATTTATTGTTTCGACCAATCATGATGATATTTCATATTCTATCGCCTTGCAATACTCACATTTTTAAAACACAATTTGCAGGTCGCTGTGCAGAGGCAGTGCAGAAGCATTCAGGCCTCGATTATCGCCCAGGACCACCAAATATCGGCCCGTCATAGTGTCCAATGCATCGGTTATAGGCCGGCGAACAAACATTCAACCCCAACTCACTCCCATCGCAAAACTACACTATTTAAATTTATAGCCCGTTACCCGAGCGACCGCGCTTGTCGTTAAGAACTATAAATCGGATACAGTCTGGTATGCTCGTAAGAAAATGTATTAGCGGGGAAAAGTCTGATATAGTTCTTAGCAACCATAATTTTGATGGAAGGCAGATCAAAGCAAAATGGAATAATGAAGAGTTTGGGTACTTTAATACAATTACTAAGATAGCTAATGCTATACTTTGCTCGTTTATGCTTGGGCTATAAAAATAGTTATAAACCAAAATCATTAGGTTTGTATTGCGATTTATAAATCGCATACAAACCTCAAATTTGGGTTTATAACTATAGCATCACCATTGAATTTTTCACACACGACTATCCTTAACAAATTTATTCCATAGAATTCTTATGTCACATTTTTATATTATGTTCGTACTTAATTTCCTATAGGAATAGTCCTTGCAAATTAGCGTACAAAGTATAAAGGTAGTGGCAAAAAAAAGTTTTTCTGTTCAACCCATGACCATACTTAGCTTCAACTAAATTGCCCATTTACTATTCAATTGTTTCTGATTGAAGGTGGGGGGGGGGGGGGGGGGCAGTAGTATGAATTTTAAGGGGACTGAGTATAGAAATATTGTTTATTGGATGTGTTAACTGTAAAATGGACAAAGAAGGCAAGCACCCTTTCTCAATCTGAAAAACAAAAATAAAACAAAAAAAACAAAAAAAACACTTGACCAGCATTACCACAACGTGCTACTGCCATTGGAGTTTACTTCATTTTCATTGGAATGCCAACAAGAAAAAAAATCATGACTTACAAAAAAATAAAAAGATCAAATGCTACAAATCAAAGTTCAGAGTTCAACATATGGGACAAAGTTTATTTTAACCATTGGGGTTTGGTACGACACAGTCTTCATGAATCCACCTTGAACAGATGCACTGAAGCCATTCTCTGCTCATTCCTTCGCCCTCTTCAAAAGAACTGAAGCAGACACAACATAAATCTGTGAATATGCTACTGTCCATTGTAACTTTTGATCTCTTGTGCAGAGTACGTCTACTTGTAATCTTGCTCCCACCTTCAACTAAATTCAAATGTCCTTCATTTGTTGAACTAAATCAACTAAATTCAAATGTTCTTCATTTGTTGAAGTTTCAGTAGTGACCTCTCGAGGGCGTTTCTTGCCTGTCACAGCTTTTCTTAGCTTTCTCATCCTCTGCCTGCTTACGCTTCTTTTCTTGCTCCTCCTCTGCCTGCTTTCGCTTCTTATCCTTCTCCTCAGTTCGTCGAATTTTTTCCTCAGCCTTTCTTCTTTGTTCTATTTTTTTTCCCTTTTTTTCCTTTCTCTTTTCTGTCTTCGATTTTCCTTCTCAGCTTCACACTTCTTTTCCTCTTCCTTCATTTTATAAAGTGGTGACCAACACTCATCGCTAGTGAGAACACATGCTGAACCCGTCTTTGATGATATCGTAGTAACATCCCTTACCACAGGTAAATTCAATAGATTGGTGAATGGTGAACGTAAATTTGAGGAAGCAACAGGCAGGAGATGTAACTTTGGTAAGTGATACAGTACTCGAATTTGCAACTGAAGGAGACCATGGAACCGGCATGGTAACCGCAACTCCAGTACATGTGGTGACTGCACCAGGAATCAATAATCCACGTTGTGCAGTGACTCTGACTGGAGGTGATCCAGTGGGTGTGGTACCTAGAAAGTTAAACAATACAGGTATGTAACATCACAAATACAAATTAGGCATGTAAAGCGAAATTCTCCCCCCCCCCCAAAAAAAAAATAATAATAAAAATAAATAAATTATTACTACCACTGAAGGATATTTTAGTAGAATGGCCGGAGTCAAACTGAAATGGAGGCGTAACTTGGAAAGTTTGAACCCTGAAATATCAGTTACAAAGACAAATGAGTGAATTTTGTTTCCTGTTGTTGTTTTTTTGTTTATAGTCAGTCCATAGATTTGAAGTTCTATTGTTCATTAGACAGCACTTAGTTTGGGGACAGTTGGGACAAACTTTTTTCTATATGAAACCATTTACAGGAAAATAGGGCACAACGCGGCCTCCATAAAAAATAAACTGTTTTTGAACTAACACATTTTATCAGCATCGAGTTTGATTGCCTTAGCCGTTCATAATATTATATGACCTAATCAAATTCCCCTTGGTAGGCTTATTGGATTCAATTGATTATTTTCACTGCTGCATTAAGCTCAATTTTATCGTAGACAGTCTCACATGATAACATAGGTAACATTGTATGCAAATGAAAAATCATAGCTCTGCCTAAGTTACTATAGCTACTTATATCTGTCTCTCGAATTATCTGGGATTAACAAAAAATGCGATCTGCCAAAAAATCATTTAAAAATTACATGTACAGACTTCATGATACCAACAAAAAAAGTTTTCTGAACAAAATTTTGGTCTTCAGAAAAAGTTCTTATCACTTAAAATGAAAAAATATGTTACTGGAAAACATTATTAATTTTTACCTGAAACCTGAGTAGTGGATCCAGAGGCCATAGGGACTGTGATGTGAGAAAGGGACTCAAGGGGCTTGGTACCTGCTACGAGATCTGCTGTGACGAGCAAACTTGATCCCAGGGGTGTGGTACCTGCTACAACATCTGTTGCGATGTACGAACTAGATCCCAAGGGTGTGGTACGTGCTACAACATCTGTTGTGACGTGCGAACTTGATCCCAGGGGTGTGGTACCTGCTAAGACATCACATTCACACATTCACAGCCTCAACAATTTCTGGTTTATTTGTATTTTAAGTTCAAATGTACAGACTCACCTGTATGAGTGACAATCTATATTGCAGATTGATCGAAGTGATATATGCCACATTTCTTGAAGCCATTAACAAGATTTGCAGGAGTTGCAGCACTCTCCCAGGCTAGTTTAAACACTAAATTGAAATTTAACTTGGTAATCACTTTACCAGGATTAGTCTGATAAAATCTATGACAAAAATCTTGCCAGTGAGACTTGAGTGAGCGAAAGAAGCTTGAATCAAGGAGTTGACATTCGTGTGTAGTATGTGGTGGCAAGCATATCATGACTACACTACAATCACGAGCATGCTGAATTGTGCATGGCTCAAATTGGGAACTGTGTCCATCAAGCAATAGGAGAAGTGGGCGTCCAGACGATGCATTGAGTAGAAAATGATCACTGAGCCAGAACTTGAACAATTCTTGATCTATCCAGCCATAGTCACTAACAGCAAAACGCGAACCATTCACACCATTCAGAGTCCATAATAAAAAAAAATTTTCCAGAAAAAATAATGAAGGGTGTTATGACTTGTCCTGTAGCACTACCACATCCAATCACTGTTACTTGTGACTTCTGGCCTGATGTACGATAGCGAACTTTTTTCTCTCCCTTTTTTGCTAATATTCTAGGTGGAGGAGGACAAATATGCATACCTGTTTTATCCATGTTATAGACAGATTCAGGGTGCTTGTCAAAACCATGGTCATCCAGTGTTTTCTTCAGCAATTCGAAGTAGTTTTTCATGTTTTCTTTGTTCATGGCATCCATCCTTACTCCAGCCGTAGAATCACCCATGCGAAGTCGAAGGGATGAGTTACGTTTAATAAAATTATGCCACCAGCCCCTACTGACTACGAGGAACCTGGTAGTTATCAGCTGCTTGATTCATTGAAGGCCCATCCTTTATAACAGCCTGAATAGCATCTGACCATTTTTTTCTTTTGCTGTTTCGGTTGACCTGTGTGGACGGGCTTGACCTAGATTGAAGTTGTCGTCGCGACCTAGATTAAAGTTGTCGTCGCCTGAATCCTTTGTATTTCTTATTGGCCATTCTATAAAAAAAATAAAATAAAAAAATCAATCAACTTAGACACAAACATTGTAAGAGGAAATATCTAAACATCACAGTTTCACAGAGAGGGGCAGTCTCTTGAATCTCTATCCCCCAGCTAAGTTTACCCTCTCAGAATTTTTTTCATTAATTTGATTAAAAATTTCCCCCAATGTTCCCACCTGAAGTTAACCATTTAGTGCATAGGACCACACAATAATCAGTGTGAAGTGAATATTGTTTTATTAGCTACAAACATGAGTGTGGTTGAACACCAAAAGTCTCCCCACTCCAGCCAAAATCCTGGATAAAACTCTGACCATCTAAAATAATACAAAAAGGTGCAAGTCTATTTGCTTTATAAGTCAAGTTAAATCAAAATTTCTAACTTTTACACAAAATAGCCAGCCCATTTACTGTGCTGGGTAAACAGTCTAGTTCAACTAAAATAGATCACCATATCAATAGAATAGCAGTTTCGGAATAAACTTTTATACAAACTTTCAACTAAAAGGTAAAGCTACGACTGATCACTCAACATCATTTCATAGAGGGAAATATATGTACCCTAGCAAAAGTCCTCCCCCTCCCCCTCAATAGAAAATATTCCTAACCTTACTCTTTCTTAAAATTAACTTGCTGTACTCAGTATAAACGATAAAATACATCCACCATCCAACCAAAACCAAACTGGCTATTCTTACCACTTCACACTACATAGCGTTTTTCTAGTTTGCTTTACTTGATTCAAACGTTTGCCACAAAGTATATACATGTCACTACAATACCCATTTTCGTTCTCGGTTTGCCACCAAAATCATGGCAAGCATGCAGATAAATAAGTTAACATTGTTGAAGTCAATGCGCAAGTATTTCACTGTGTGAACGTTCAAATTGAGCTTGCATATCTGCATGTGCAAAATTCAAAGCGAGAGTAACAATGAATGTTTAGTACCACCATATAATAATGTGAACAAAAATGTGCATTGAGCTTTTCCATGCATAGCATAACGTTAGGTAAAGGTTATAGCCTGTTTTCCTATCACTCACCCATAGGTAAAAAATCATACTCAAGTCAAGTAACTACAGTTACATCACAACATAACTAGCTAGGCACATACCTATGAATAACCACGGTAGTGATCACACATATGTGAATGCCAGTCTTTGAAATCGTTTCTATCTTTAGTAGAGCAAAAGGTAAGGTGACAGGTTTTACACGTATATTTTGTTTTAACTCTGATATTTCTCACTATCCTGCAATAATCACAATCCTTAGGCTCAGTTAAAAATTCCAACTGGTGAGGAGCACGAACTGAGCAGTACCTTCTATATGAACGACCTCATACAGCATTATCCAAATATATCTTGCTATCTTCACGATTATCTGGACAAGATTCTTTTGAACCCATCAAAAGAAACTAGACAACTACTAAAGCATGTCCACTTGGACAATATCAGGTGAATACTTAATAGCATGTGGGGCTAAGTGAATTAAGAGCCTGGTCAATTTGTGGCTAGCTACTTCCTACCTCTAATTTGCCATCCCTACGCTAACTTACACATACTGTTAAAAGACTATCCAATACTTATGCAGCGCACAATTCCAGGAGTTTTGCAGAGACGGTGACCGCTACAGAACAGCAACTAACTTCCACCAGACAACATCAACAAAAGCAGCTTTTTACTTAGATAAGACGATGAGTATTAATTAGAATTAATGGCGCCTTTTTGTGGCACGCGCATGATTTAGCTAACTTCACTCAATGATGGCCGCACGATAATGCAATTCGAGGATAATTATGTCAGTCGATATTCGAGGACTTACGCCAATTCAATAAACAAAAAGGAAATGACTTTATTAATCATTTTATTGTGAAAGAACATTGAAAATTACATAATTCAATAAACAAAAAGGAAATGATTTTATTAATAAAAGTTACTAATATTGGTTGTGGCTAATAGCCTATTAGGTAAAATGGGAAAGTGTTATAATATTGATTCTTTGCTTCCATTCAGCAAACAACTATCAATCAATTGAGCTTAAGCTCAAGCCCACTATTTTGTGATAGAGCTTAAGTCCAAGCTCAAGCTCTTGACCATTTTTATGAAATGGGCTTCAAGCCTCTTCTAGCCCTTGACAAACCTGGGCTTAAACTCAAAAAGGTTTAAGCTCAACTGGGCTTGACCCAACACTGCTTCTGACATTACACACCTTTTTCCAAATCTCAGCATGTCATACTATTTTGACAAGTAAATTTAAATAAAATTCCAATAAAAATTGTATTGCACTTATATAAAAATGACGACAACAACAATAGTAATGTTTAGAAAACAGCAAGGACCCTACTTGGTTTATTATAATTACATGGACATAATAGCATTTGACACTCAGGTCATGTCCATTCCAATACTGTCTTTTGAAGTATTTATGAAGTTCACTCACACTCTCATTTAACCTATTAGGATCATATCAACACTATATGATTGGAAACATTCTACTAAGTTTTTTTTGTATTGATACCTATTTGTGTACAAACTGACTGTTCAGTTCCCTACCAGTCTTACTGCACACTTCATGTAATAGCTAAGAATACACTAAAATATTTTTCTCTCCTCCCCACCATACACTCACACACAAAATGTTTGCATTCTCTCCAATAATATAAGGAACTATTAATCATATATCAGGCTTATGAGGATCAAGTAATCTTCAAATATAGCTTAAGCAAGGATCCCTTACCAATATAAAGTGCCCATGATACAGACCTTTATGAAGTGCCTGTGACCCTTTACCAATATTAAGTGCCCATGATACCGACCTTTATGAAGTGCCTGTGACACTTTACCTATATGAAATGTATATGATACAGATCTTTCCAAGGTCTTGCAGGATCAGAAATTGTTTACCTAAGTGCCTATAATATAAACCTTTATAAAAATGTCTATGTCTATAAAGTGTATATAACACAGACTTTACCAAGTGGAATCAGAAAACTTTAATAAGTAAAGGTTCACTGAAGTCATTTTATAGGGATCTTCAGTGGGATCAGAAACAGAACTGTATACTTATCAAGCAAGTGCTATTGATAGTATAGGCTGCCAATTACTGCCTACACGGTCTATCAAGCTGCTTATGTCATTCAATCCATCAAACTATAGCTTACAACAAATTACTGCTGTTAATCTAGCTCCATAATTATAGAGTTTACGCTAAATTGGATAGCTGTAAAAGTTACTAGAATTTTGCCCCCCACCCCACATCATTCTAATTTAATATAGAGAATAATATGGCATTTTAAAAAAGTAATGTTTAGGAAATAAGAAAGCACTCCCTATGAAATTCTAGATTCTAGAATACATCTGCTCGGTAAAGAGTGTCTTGTCACAACAACATAAATCAGATATATGGTAAAGGGTTCCTCATCTAAACAGGTTCTTGAACCTGGTCAATCAAATAGATGGTAATGGGTGTGTTGTCACAATAAGATAGCTAACACACAAGTACTTGGTATAAAGGGTTCCCAATTCTACATCAACCAATTTCATGGTAAAGGGTACCTTGTCACTACATTGTAAATTTAATATTTGGTTAAGAATTCCTAATCTAAATCGAGCCTTGGAAAAGATTGAGGTTGTATCACAAGCATTGGTCAACCGTAAAGTATGTCAAATACGGTAACCCAGTCTAGAACTTGGTAAAGGGTTCCTAATTCCAATAACAGGCCCATTCACCAGGACTCACATTTAGTCAGCAATAACACGTTAGGTATCTGACAAGCATACAGTATTTAAACAGTTATTGTTGGAGTAAGAGAGTTGACAGTCCTGTGATAGGCATTATTAAAGGTGTATCGTAGTTACTAGGCTATCCCACATATAACACAAGGAGTCTTGTCATAATGATATTTGGTAAAGGTCACCAATCCTAAAAGAGGTGACATTTCAATGTATTGGTATAAGGTGTCTTGTCAATAGACATGTTATAAATCTGATACTAAATGAGCTTTCAATTTTTTTTGCCACATGATGCACAGTTTTCCAACCAATGGTCACTATGTATATTAGCCTCTCCACTCTAACATTAAAAGTGATCATCATGCTAACTTTGTGCATTCTCTTACAATTCAAATATCAGCTACAAAATCCAAGCACAAAGTGTGTGGGGATACTCTACTAACTAGAAAAATGGAATCTCACCGTTAATATAGAAGTGCAGCATGTATCTGATGTTACTAGAATCATTTGGGGGCTCTCCCAAAGCTATTCCACAGTGTCAGCTGTCCAGTGGAGGTGCACTGTAGAGGAGTAAAGCCAGACCTATTCGGTTTCTATATTTATAAGTTCCAGTGTCCTCATAGCTCCATCAATGCTGCAGATAGCACGGTGTAACTCCCAACAGCCTGAAAATAGAGAAGGGGGAAAAAGTTAATGAAAGTAACCTCAAGATGTGTTAGACTCCTGATTCTAAATATAGCCCAAACATGTGCTTGCATGCATAAGGTCATCAAACACTTCTGACTTGAGTAAATACGAATTGTGCCAAAATGTGACCGAGTACTTTTAACACAATAGTAACTCCTTATCAATGTCTCTGTACTCGCATTGCCCAATGTTATGTCATGCAATACAATCTGTGTCTGCAGCTCGATCTCTGTTTGTCAGCAGTGAATCTATAAAATACCCAATATTTAACCTTGACTAAGGTTAGGGTTTTATAGCTAGAGAAGGGAGGGAAACCTGGGATTTCCCACCCCAAGAACATTGCATTACATTCTTTCATTAAAGACCCAACCTTTTTGCGAAGGGTGGGCGAAGGGTTGTCATTAGTCTGGCAAGAGCTGTAGTGGCAGTGACTCTACCAGTTAGAGAATCGGTTAAGCCCAGGCAAGACCCAGGCCCACGCAAATAATTCTTGTAAATGCATCCATCATCTTTCTTTGTGTATTTGCTATTACTTTTTTGTTGCTGTTCTACCAAAAAATTGGAGAAACATGAAATTTCCTAAATACGTGATTACAGGAATACAAGTTTTTGCCCTGTGTACTCAATCTAATATTGATTCTTACAAGTGTGAGGTAGAACACTCACTGAGTTTTAGAAATTGTGTTCTGTTTAACAGCGGCTTTTGTCCATTTTTATTCACATTTATGCATAATTTGTTTGCAACCAAATAAACAAATAGTTGCTTGCAAAAACTGCAATGAATTGACATTAGTTTTACCTATACATGCAAATTTGTGATGTCATTTGCAGACACACATGAAGGGCAATGTGGAATTTTTGCTGTGGTATTTTTTGGTCATAAATATGAATTGCAAAAGGATTTATTGAAACAAGAAGTAGTCAATGTTATTGTTCAGCAAAGCCAGAGCAAATGTTTTCTACCATATGGTATGCGTGTTGCTTGAAAAATGGTGTATTCTCTATTGTATATATGCTTGTGCTCCTAATCGCTTGTGCAGTAAGTGTTACAATTATTGTACTATTGTTCATAAAGGTCACAATTATTTGAAAATATAAGTAGCAATAAAATCTAGACATAGCTAGTGGTGTTGATAAAATGTATTTACACAATGAACTGTTGAAACTGCTGGTATTCTAGCAAAAACTTCTAATATGAGTGTGGTTAGTGAGTACTTTGACCAAATATCATTGGGAGTTATTGCTACCAACACTTTAGTACTGATGAATTTCTATCATGATGTTAGTTGGTGGCTTTCTTTTCCAGCTGATATTCCTCCAATTCTAGCACAGTTAATTTATTACACCTTAATTTATTAAAGATATTAAGATCAATTTTTACAGTAAAGCAGCAAATTTTAGGGTATCCATTTAAAATATAGATTTGCTGAATAAAATCCTTTTATTTTCTCACACTAAGGCCTTACACGTGCATGTGAAATTTTGAATTAAATGCATTAGGTATAAATATTTAAAAGTATTTAAGCTAAAAGAACAATAACATGTACTGTGAATGTCCTGACACTACAGGTTGTATACATGTTTTGATAATCAATGGTATTTCTGATCCAATAGCTATCTGAATCATTTATGAGTGTCAGGAACAGCAACAAAAACAAAAAAAAGGCAGGTTGTAATAAGTTAGACTTATGTTTGTCCTACATGGAGAGTCTAAATCCCCACAAGAAAAAACAGACAATCACATATTTATAACTATATTACTATTACTATCCTTATTAATGACAAGTCTTGGTTTTGGATTGTGTATGTAGTATTAAATATCTACGCATATATAGGGGCCACATGTATATATTTATAGTCAATCATTAGCTTGAATTTATATACATCTGATAGTGTAGCACTTCAGTTTGCTAACTTTCCTACCTTCCTGTCACAATTGCTTCCATACTGTAGTCCATGCAAATAAATTGCGCCTTTCTAATGAGTTCTGCCATCAGCCATGAGATATCCATAGTATTCTCTGGTCCAGTTCCCATAACAGTTCATTCTAGCTGGTATCATAACTGAAGTTGTTCGACTTGATACATAGCAGACTGCACAGGGAACATTTCGATCTTGTTTATTTGAAGCTAGTGGATCTTCATATTCTGCCCCAGCCACAGGGCTATGATTTTGTACTCCAGATTTGTAGGCTAGTCCATACTCTGGGTCATCTGGCATGCACAAATAGTTAGACCCACCTCCTTAATTATTGTAGGGGCTCCCTCCTACTCTACAAAAATAGATTTTTTCTCCAGGACAGGTGGTTGAGCCCCATCTTGTATGCCTCCACAATTTTCACCAGAGGGACCAGGTGGACCGACACGCCCTTCATCTCCTCTTGACCAGGTGGTCCTCTTGAACCTGGGGGACCAGAGTTCCCATTAGTTCCGAGCAGACCGACAGGACCTTGTAGACCAGGAATTCCTTGAGGACCTGGTGGACCAGTTGGCCTTGTTACCCCCTGGTTTCCTTTGGGTCCTGTGTCTCCTTTAGTCCCCGGAGTCCCAGGAAACCCAGGGAATCCAGGCATGCCCTGAGCGACTAACCTTTCATTGCAGTTAATGGCCTTCTTTGTATCAATATTTGAAGATTCCTCTTCTACTGATTGACCTATAAATAATTTAAAGACACAAACAAGTATGTGGTGTATTTAATAGGATCTGATAGCATTATAGCTACCATGAGTATGAACTACGAAAGAGATTACAAGTGACATCAAAAGTGCTTTTCCAATTTTTTTTCGTTATTTTGGTGGCAAAGTTTCCTCTACTTTTATAGTTTATTTTCAAGTAATTAGATATCACTACAAAAACAAATTTACCATCTGGCAGACATTTTTTACTTGTGCATCATTGAACTGATTTAATTTCTTTTCATTAAAGTACTATTCACTTGTCGACTTTACAAGAAGTTGAGTGTGATCAGTGTTTGCATGCACTCAAGTAGGACCATTCAGGCTGTGCATGGAAGTGCAGGTGCTGTGTTAACCTCATTTGGAGTGCATGGAAGTGCAGGTGCTGTGTTAACCTCATTTGGAGTGTGATAATTTAGGCATTTTGATGGCAAAATTTATTGTAAATAATTTGTAGACAAAGATTCACTTTCATCAGAGGAATAGAGAGTACACTATGACTCCAAAAAGGTGAAAACTATTGAAAGCTTTGGCACACAGTAAGAGCTGTAATAGATTTTCTGAATAAGGAGGTAAAAGTTATCGGAAGACTCCTTCAAAGAAAAAGATACATTATTTGCTCTGATAAGTATAATTCTATTTCAAGGCAAAATTCTAAGTAAGTCAAGTGAATCTTAAGCATTATATTAAATGTATGAGCTAAAAATGAAATCCAGGGCCCCAACACTACTGTCAATTTTAAATGCTTGTTTGAAAACCAGAAGCCCAACAGCTAATGTTTAAGGTGTTTATTCTTTCAATTATTTTCAAGGACATACAATTACCCTTGACCATTTTCAAAGAGCTCTCTCACTGGTTTCGTATGAAGGTCATGCCAGCAAAGAAATGAGTAGTTAATTCTGTGATGATTGTTGTAACTGTTGACATATTTAGGTGTTTGACTGGTTACAAAAGGTTGGCATATGTTACATGCTCAGACTATAAAGCAAATAAATGTTTTGGGGAGTTTTTAATACATCTGCGGCACAATGGATGCAAAAAGTCGAGCATCAGCAGCTGACTTCATCAAACAAGAAGTACATCTTTAAAATAGCTACAGCCACAACGTCTGAAGAAAGTGAAATATCTCCATTGATGTTATTTTTAAAAATTAGTTCCATCAACCTGACTCTTTGGTCATCTACACTACTACTATTCTGAATCTGATTGACTCAATCAGTGATACTATATCCAAGGATACTATCAGTACTAAATTAGAGAGTATATCTACTACTACATACACTCTATTTCATTATAGGGCATATCCCAGGAGGAGTCTGAGTGGTTGTATCCTGTGTGTACAGTGATAAGATCTATTAATTCAGGGGTTTTGACACCTAGGATAATACGAACTATATACTGTTCTTGTTTCCATAATTCTTTCAGATGTTATCCCACTTTTTCAAGAAAACTTCAGTGGCTTGGTACAAATACTTAACTTGCATAATTGAGCAAAAGTTTTGAAGTGGTTAGTTTTTAGTTTTTGAAAATGACACATTTTCCTATTGCTAGGTTCCACTTGGAGTAGCTACTGGCAAACAGTGCAATGAAGTATGAAGACATGGTTCAGATACTGGATGCATACAAGTCATAATATTCCGTGCACACATTCACCTTCTGGAACCAATACCTGACAGAGACTCTTCTAGGTGGAGACTTATATTTCTGTTGCACATGCTCATGGAGTACAACATATTAAAAGGACAGCAAATTGGAGAAGTATCATCTTGATGAAATGCTTCTAGTAGCTGAAGATTGGCCTACAAAAGTGTGTTTACTAAAGACGAGTATATTTAAATAATGCAAGGTTCCAGTTATCTCAATTATGGTATTTACGGTCTTAATTTATTTAATGAGCATTCGGTCCTTTAGATTTCCTATTCAGTGAGAATAAATTAGTGAACTCCACCTACTTTCTAATACAATAAAGTGTGTAGGTTACTATAAAGTTCATGTATTGTGCTAATGAAAAATATTGAATCAGTATTTGTGGTCAGATATTACAACACAGAGAAAGAGTTGAACTGTGTAGTGTGCACCAAATGAAATTGTCCGCCACTATCAATACAAATATTCATTTAGTATCGCTAGCTAGTAATAGTCAAATATAAGTATTTGTCTGACAAAGCTTACACTACAATTTGTCAAAAGTAAAAGTTTTTGTCCCAAAATGTTATAATATTGGGTTTAAAATAGACAAAAGTTAAATGCTGGAAAACAATAGGTTATACAGAAATAACACTGCAAGATGATGGAAGCTGCTTCAAAGCGGGAAGGGGGCATGTATCACACGCCAATTTAATCACATATAAAAAACAACTTATATTTCATGAAAAATATAACTTCATATTCGCTAAGTAAATACAAATTTACCAAATATAATTCATGCCTGAAGGCAAGCTATTCTAGTGATAAGAAAAACAGCAATTGTCCCACTTGCTGCATGACAATCCATTACAAGTTGCTTCAGCAGATAGAACATCACCCCATCAGTATTAGTGGGCATTCTTGGAATTTATGGTCAATAAAAATAAATTGTGTTTTTCTACGAACTTTTTGATCAGTCAGTCTTTTTAAGTTGCTTGTTTTGTTTTTGTTTTCTCTTCTTTATTTTTACTTATATTTTTGTAATATCTCTTGCTTTTTTTTTTTTTTTTTTTTTTTTTTTTCCTGTTGTTGTTGTTCGGATTGATTTTGAGGAAAATAAGGGATTAACTGCAAAACACCCTTGTGGCAGATGGTATATTTTTCAGGGCCCCTATCGTACATTACTCAAGCTTACATGCATTAACGGTGGCTATAGATTGCTCATGCACCATACCCTGGACTGGTTCTATTTTTTCATCATATTTCATTTAAGACGTACCATATTTTGCCATACATGGTGGAGTCTAAATCTCCACACGCAATAGAAGACAATTACATATTATTACTGTTACTATCATTATTAATGTAGAGTTTTTGTTTTAAATTAGCTTATGTCACATGTTATATACAATTAGTTATTTCATTAGCTTGATTGTAGCTATATACATCTGATAATGTAGCACTTCAGTTTGTTTGCTTCCCAAACTTCCCAATTACAGTGTCACTTTACCATGTGCTTGATATTAACACCACGGTGCTGAAATGATCAATACATCCTTAATTTCTTCCAGCATGGTATATTTTTTTTTGTGAATCATGGCCAAGTATCAACATAATATGAAAGAGAGGGTAGGAAGTTGAAGGATTTGGTGGTTAGAGCACTGGTAAATAGAAATATTTCTTTTTGCATACACACAGATTACAGTTTATCAGCTTAACAATATTAAAAAAAATAACAGAAGAAAAGTCTAACGTGGTGATTATTACCAGCTTTGTGAAAAATGAAAGTATTGTTCTCTTGGTAAATATAAAAATTTTGAATCATTGATAATAAACGAAATAATTACACACTAACTACACTAATTATGAAAATACTATTGCATTTATAACAGATCAATGATAAAGTTAATCACTTGGTGCACACTACACAGTTCAGTTCTTTCTCTGTGTTGTACTTGGTACATGACAATCCATTACAAGTTGCTTCAGCGTGATAGAACAATGCTCCATTAGTACTACCAGTCATTCCTGGAATTGCTTCCATGCTGTGGTCCATGCAAATAAATTGTGTTCTTCTGTGACTTCTGTGCTCAGCCATGAGATATCCATAGTATTCTCTGGTCCAGTTCCCATAGCAGTTTATTCTAGCTGGTATCATAACTGAAGCTGTTCGACTTGATACATAGCAGACTGCACAGGGAACATTTCGATCATGTTTATTTGTAGCTAGTGGATCTTCATATTCTGCTCCATCCACAGGACTATGACATTGTACTCCAGTTCTGTAGGCTAGTCCATACTCTGGGTCATCTGGCATGCACAAGTAGTTAGACCCACCTCCTTGATTCTGATAAGGGCTCCCTCCTACTCTACCAGAGTAGATCTTTTCTCCAGGACAGGAGGTTGAGCCCCATCTGGTATAGGTTACACCTCCAGCTTTTTCACCAGGGGGTGCTCCTCTTATGCCAGGTTCCCCTACATCTCCTTTAGGCCCTGTGTCTCCTTTAGTCCCAGGAATCCCAGGAAACCCAGGGAATCCAGGCATGCCTAGAATAGCTAACCTTTTATTGCAGTCAGTAGCCTTCTTTTTACCAAAATATGTAGATTCCTCTTCTCCTGATTGACCTATAGATAATAATAAAATAAGAAATGGAAATGGTGCATTAAATAAGATCTGACTGTGTCACACCATTGCCAGTAGCCAGTAATAATGAGATGACAATTAATAGTAGAAGTGTCCTTTCCATTTTTACAAGTTATAGCATTCACTTTTCTTCCTCTACTTTTATAGTGTATTGTCAGGTAATAGATATGGCTTCTCAATAAGATGAGGAGTTTTACCATCTGGTAATTATTACTTGAACATCTTCAAACTGATTATTGTTTCTCATTGGTACAGCTCACTCGCATATTTTCCAAGAAGTTGCGTGTGCTTAGACTTTGCATGCACTTCAGTAGTTACCTTCATACTGTGCACAAAGTGTTGCATTAGCCTCACTTGGAGTGTGCATAGGCAGGAAATGGTTTTTTTATTTAGTTACACAACCATGACAAAAACAATAAATATGATATTCTCTATTATGATATAATTGTGACTGTATTTGAGCACACCATTTTACTAATGCAATTAAGTTTATGCCTGTGATTTATTCATAGACTGCAGTTTTAATGTTTCCCACAGCAAGGAGGAAGATAATTAGATTTTGGGTGGGCCATGTCAGGCCTGTAGCTACAAGTTTTGTTTTCTTTGATTGACTGTACACCCTTCATTATACCAAATGGAGTGTTGTGATACGCCCATGTTCAAGGACCAAGTGTTCTACTACACCCCTATCAGAGCTCAAATAATGCACCAAATATGGTGTTATTGATACTCTACCCAAGTCCAAGCTCAAGTCTTTATTTAAAGGCTTAAGTCAAAGCTCAAGCTCTATTCCGAAGTTGAATTTCTTTATTATTGTAAGGACATTGAAATTACATAATTCAATAAACAAAAGGGAAATGACTTTATTAATCATTAATTTTTATTGTGAAAGAACATTGAAAATTACATAGCGTAAGACATCATTTATTGGACCAAGTTTGCCCCACGAACCATAACTCATTAGCTGAACGATTTAAAAATTTATTGTTTCGACCAATCATGAGGATATTTCATATTCTATCGCCTTGCAATACTCATATTTTTAAAACACAATTTGCAGGTCGCTGTGCAGAGGCAGTGCAGAAGCATTCAGGCCTCGATTATCGCCCAGGACCACCAAATATCGGCCCGTCATAGTGTCCAATGCATCGGTTATAGGCCGGCGAACAAACATTCAACCCCAACTCACTCCCATCGCAAAACTACACTATTTAAATTTATAGCCCGTTACCCGAGCGACCGCGCTTGTCGTTAAGAACTATAAATCGGATACAGTCTGGTATGCTCGTAAGAAAATGTATTAGCGGGGAAAAGTCTGATATAGTTCTTAGCAACCATAATTTTGATGGAAGGCAGATCAAAGCAAAATGGAATAATGAAGAGTTTGGGTACTTTAATACAATTACTAAGATAGCTAATGCTATACTTTGCTCGTTTATGCTTGGGCTATAAAAATAGTTATAAACCAAAATCATTAGGTTTGTATTGCGATTTATAAATCGCATACAAACCTCAAATTTGGGTTTATAACTATAGCATCACCATTGAATTTTTCACACACGACTATCCTTAACAAATTTATTCCATAGAATTCTTATGTCACATTTTTATATTATGTTCGTACTTAATTTCCTATAGGAATAGTCCTTGCAAATTAGCGTACAAAGTATAAAGGTAGTGGCAAAAAAAAGTTTTTCTGTTCAACCCATGACCATACTTAGCTTCAACTAAATTGCCCATTTACTATTCAATTGTTTCTGATTGAAGGTGGGGGGGGGGGGGGGGCGTAGTATATGAATTTTAAGGGGACTGAGTATAGAAATATTGTTTATTGGATGTGTTAACTGTAAAATGGACAAAGAAGGCAAGCACCCTTTCTCAATCTGAAAAACAAAAATAAAACAAAAAAAACAAAAAAAACACTTGACCAGCATTACCACAACGTGCTACTGCCATTGGAGTTTACTTCATTTTCATTGGAATGCCAACAAGAAAAAAAATCATGACTTACAAAAAAATAAAAAGATCAAATGCTACAAATCAAAGTTCAGAGTTCAACATATGGGACAAAGTTTATTTTAACCATTGGGGTTTGGTACGACACAGTCTTCATGAATCCACCTTGAACAGATGCACTGAAGCCATTCTCTGCTCATTCCTTCGCCCTCTTCAAAAGAACTGAAGCAGACACAACATAAATCTGTGAATATGCTACTGTCCATTGTAACTTTTGATCTCTTGTGCAGAGTACGTCTACTTGTAATCTTGCTCCCACATTCAACTAAATTCAAATGTCCTTCATTTGTTGAACTAAATCAACTAAATTCAAATGTTCTTCATTTGTTGAAGTTTCAGTAGTGACCTCTCGAGGGCGTTTCTTGCCTGTCACAGCTTTTCTTAGCTTTCTCATCCTCTGCCTGCTTACGCTTCTTTTCTTGCTCCTCCTCTGCCTGCGTTCGCTTCTTATCCTTCTCCTCAGTTCGTCGAATTTTTTCCTCAGCCTTTCTTCTTTGTTCTATTTTTTTTTCCCTTTTTTTCCTTTCTCTTTTCTGTCTTCGATTTTCCTTCTCAGCTTCACACTTCTTTTCCTCTTCCTTCATTTTATAAAGTGGTGACCAACACTCATCGCTAGTGAGAACACATGCTGAACCCGTCTTTGATGATATCGTAGTAACATCCCTTACCACAGGTAAATTCAATAGATTGGTGAATGGTGAACGTAAATTTGAGGAAGCAACAGGCAGGAGATGTAACTTTGGTAAGTGATACAGTACTCGAATTTGCAACTGAAGGAGACCATGGAACCGGCATGGTAACCGCAACTCCAGTACATGTGGTGACTGCACCAGGAATCAATAATCCACGTTGTGCAGTGACTCTGACTGGAGGTGATCCAGTGGGTGTGGTACCTAGAAAGTTAAACAATACAGGTATGTAACATCACAAATACAAATTAGGCATGTAAAGCGAAATTCTCCCCCCCCCCCAAAAAAAAAATAATAATAAAAATAAATAAATTATTACTACCACTGAAGGATATTTTAGTAGAATGGCCGGAGTCAAACTGAAATGGAGGCGTAACTTGGAAAGTTTGAACCCTGAAATATCAGTTACAAAGACAAATGAGTGAATTTTGTTTCCTGTTGTTGTTTTTTTGTTTATAGTCAGTCCATAGATTTGAAGTTCTATTGTTCATTAGACAGCACTTAGTTTGGGGACAGTTGGGACAAACTTTTTTCTATATGAAACCATTTACAGGAAAATAGGGCACAACGCGGCCTCCATAAAAAATAAACTGTTTTTGAACTAACACATTTTATCAGCATCGAGTTTGATTGCCTTAGCCGTTCATAATATTATATGACCTAATCAAATTCCCCTTGGTAGGCTTATTGGATTCAATTGATTATTTTCACTGCTGCATTAAGCTCAATTTTATCGTAGACAGTCTCACATGATAACATAGGTAACATTGTATGCAAATGAAAAATCATAGCTCTGCCTAAGTTACTATAGCTACTTATATCTGTCTCTCGAATTATCTGGGATTAACAAAAAATGCGATCTGCCAAAAAATCATTTAAAAATTACATGTACAGACTTCATGATACCAACAAAAAAAGTTTTCTGAACAAAATTTTGGTCTTCAGAAAAAGTTCTTATCACTTAAAATGAAAAAATATGTTACTGGAAAACATTATTAATTTTTACCTGAAACCTGAGTAGTGGATCCAGAGGCCATAGGGACTGTGATGTGAGAAAGGGACTCAAGGGGCTTGGTACCTGCTACGAGATCTGCTGTGACGAGCAAACTTGATCCCAGGGGTGTGGTACCTGCTACAACATCTGTTGCGATGTACGAACTAGATCCCAAGGGTGTGGTACGTGCTACAACATCTGTTGTGACGTGCGAACTTGATCCCAGGGGTGTGGTACCTGCTAAGACATCACATTCACACATTCACAGCCTCAACAATTTCTGGTTTATTTGTATTTTAAGTTCAAATGTACAGACTCACCTGTATGAGTGACAATCTATATTGCAGATTGATCGAAGTGATATATGCCACATTTCTTGAAGCCATTAACAAGATTTGCAGGAGTTGCAGCACTCTCCCAGGCTAGTTTAAACACTAAATTGAAATTTAACTTGGTAATCACTTTACCAGGATTAGTCTGATAAAATCTATGACAAAAATCTTGCCAGTGAGACTTGAGTGAGCGAAAGAAGCTTGAATCAAGGAGTTGACATTCGTGTGTAGTATGTGGTGGCAAGCATATCATGACTACACTACAATCACGAGCATGCTGAATTGTGCATGGCTCAAATTGGGAACTGTGTCCATCAAGCAATAGGAGAAGTGGGCGTCCAGACGATGCATTGAGTAGAAAATGATCACTGAGCCAGAACTTGAACAATTCTTGATCTATCCAGCCATAGTCACTAACAGCAAAACGCGAACCATTCACACCATTCAGAGTCCATAATAAAAAAAAATTTTCCAGAAAAAATAATGAAGGGTGTTATGACTTGTCCTGTAGCACTACCACATCCAATCACTGTTACTTGTGACTTCTGGCCTGATGTACGATAGCGAACTTTTTTCTCTCCCTTTTTTGCTAATATTCTAGGTGGAGGAGGACAAATATGCATACCTGTTTTATCCATGTTATAGACAGATTCAGGGTGCTTGTCAAAACCATGGTCATCCAGTGTTTTCTTCAGCAATTCGAAGTAGTTTTTCATGTTTTCTTTGTTCATGGCATCCATCCTTACTCCAGCCGTAGAATCACCCATGCGAAGTCGAAGGGATGAGTTACGTTTAATAAAATTATGCCACCAGCCCCTACTGACTACGAGGAACCTGGTAGTTATCAGCTGCTTGATTCATTGAAGGCCCATCCTTTATAACAGCCTGAATAGCATCTGACCATTTTTTTCTTTTGCTGTTTCGGTTGGTTGACCTGTGTGGACGGGCTTGACCTAGATTGAAGTTGTCGTCGCGACCTAGATTAAAGTTGTCGTCGCCTGAATCCTTTGTATTTCTTATTGGCCATTCTATAAAAAAAATAAAATAAAAAAATCAATCAACTTAGACACAAACATTGTAAGAGGAAATATCTAAACATCACAGTTTCACAGAGAGGGGCAGTCTCTTGAATCTCTATCCCCCAGCTAAGTTTACCCTCTCAGAATTTTTTTCATTAATTTGATTAAAAATTTCCCCCAATGTTCCCACCTGAAGTTAACCATTTAGTGCATAGGACCACACAATAATCAGTGTGAAGTGAATATTGTTTTATTAGCTACAAACATGAGTGTGGTTGAACACCAAAAGTCTCCCCACTCCAGCCAAAATCCTGGATAAAACTCTGACCATCTAAAATAATACAAAAATGTGCAAGTCTATTTGCTTTATAAGTCAAGTTAAATCAAAATTTCTAACTTTTACACAAAATAGCCAGCCCATTTACTGTGCTGGGTAAACAGTCTAGTTCAACTAAAATAGATCACCATATCAATAGAATAGCAGTTTCGGAATAAACTTTTATACAAACGTTCAACTAAAAGGTAAAGCTACGACTGATCACTCAACATCATTTCATAGAGGGAAATATATGTACCCTAGCAAAAGTCCTCCCCCTCCCCCTCAATAGAAAATATTCCTAACCTTACTCTTTCTTAAAATTAACTTGCTGTACTCAGTATAAACGATAAAATACATCCACCATCCAACCAAAACCAAACTGGCTATTCTTACCACTTCACACTACATAGCGTTTTTCTAGTTTGCTTTACTTGATTCAAACGTTTGCCACAAAGTATATACATGTCACTACAATACCCATTTTCGTTCTCGGTTTGCCACCAAAATCATGGCAAGCATGCAGATAAATAAGTTAACATTGTTGAAGTCAATGCGCAAGTATTTCACTGTGTGAACGTTCAAATTGAGCTTGCATATCTGCATGTGCAAAATTCAAAGCGAGAGTAACAATGAATGTTTAGTACCACCATATAATAATGTGAACAAAAATGTGCATTGAGCTTTTCCATGCATAGCATAACGTTAGGTAAAGGTTATAGCCTGTTTTCCTATCACTCACCCATAGGTAAAAAATCATACTCAAGTCAAGTAACTACAGTTACATCACAACATAACTAGCTAGGCACATACCTATGAATAACCACGGTAGTGATCACACATATGTGAATGCCAGTCTTTGAAATCGTTTCTATCTTTAGTAGAGCAAAAGGTAAGGTGACAGGTTTTACACGTATATTTTGTTTTAACTCTGATATTTCTCACTATCCTGCAATAATCACAATCCTTAGGCTCAGTTAAAAATTCCAACTGGTGAGGAGCACGAACTGAGCAGTACCTTCTATATGAACGACCTCATACAGCATTATCCAAATATATCTTGCTATCTTCACGATTATCTGGACAAGATTCTTTTGAACCCATCAAAAGAAACTAGACAACTACTAAAGCATGTCCACTTGGACAATATCAGGTGAATACTTAATAGCATGTGGGGCTAAGTGAATTAAGAGCCTGGTCAATTTGTGGCTAGCTACTTCCTACCTCTAATTTGCCATCCCTACGCTAACTTACACATACTGTTAAAAGACTATCCAATACTTATGCAGCGCACAATTCCAGGAGTTTTGCAGAGACGGTGACCGCTACAGAACAGCAACTAACTTCCACCAGACAACATCAACAAAAGCAGCTTTTTACTTAGATAAGACGATGAGTATTAATTAGAATTAATGGCGCCTTTTTGTGGCACGCGCATGATTTAGCTAACTTCACTCAATGATGGCCGCACGATAATGCAATTCGAGGATAATTATGTCAGTCGATATTCGAGGACTTACGCCAATTCAATAAACAAAAAGGAAATGACTTTATTAATCATTTTATTGTGAAAGAACATTGAAAATTACATAATTCAATAAACAAAAAGGAAATGATTTTATTAATAAAAGTTACTAATATTGGTTGTGGCTAATAGCCTATTAGGTAAAATGGGAAAGTGTTATAATATTGATTCTTTGCTTCCATTCAGCAAACAACTATCAATCAATTGAGCTTAAGCTCAAGCCCACTATTTTGTGATAGAGCTTAAGTCCAAGCTCAAGCTCTTGACCATTTTTATGAAATGGGCTTCAAGCCTCTTCAAGCCCTTGACAAACCTGAGCTTAAACTCAAAAAGGTTTAAGCTCAACTGGGCTTGACCCAACACTGCTTCTGACATTACACACCTTTTTCCAAATCTCAGCATGTCATACTATTTTGACAAGTAAATTTAAATAAAATTCCAATAAAAATTGTATTGCACTTATATAAAAATGACGACAACAACAATAGTAATGTTTAGAAAACAGCAAGGACCCTACTTGGTTTATTATAATTACATGGACATAATAGCATTTGACACTCAGGTCATGTCCATTCCAATACTGTCTTTTGAAGTATTTATGAAGTTCACTCACACTCTCATTTAACCTATTAGGATCATATCAACACTATATGATTGGAAACATTCTACTAAGTTTTTTTTGTATTGATACCTATTTGTGTACAAACTGACTGTTCAGTTCCCTACCAGTCTTACTGCACACTTCATGTAATAGCTAAGAATACACTAAAATATTTTTCTCTCCTCCCCACCATACACTCACACACAAAATGTTTGCATTCTCTCCAATAATATAAGGAACTATTAATCATATATCAGGCTTATGAGGATCAAGTAATCTTCAAATATAGCTTAAGCAAGGATCCCTTACCAATATAAAGTGCCCATGATACAGACCTTTATGAAGTGCCTGTGACCCTTTACCAATATTAAGTGCCCATGATACCGACCTTTATGAAGTGCCTGTGACACTTTACCTATATGAAATGTATATGATACAGATCTTTCCAAGGTCTTGCAGGATCAGAAATTGTTTACCTAAGTGCCTATAATATAAACCTTTATAAAAATGTCTATGTCTATAAAGTGTATATAACACAGACTTTACCAAGTGGAATCAGAAAACTTTAATAAGTAAAGGTTCACTGAAGTCATTTTATAGGGATCTTCAGTGGGATCAGAAACAGAACTGTATACTTATCAAGCAAGTGCTATTGATAGTATAGGCTGCCAATTACTGCCTACACGGTCTATCAAGCTGCTTATGTCATTCAATCCATCAAACTATAGCTTACAACAAATTACTGCTGTTAATCTAGCTCCATAATTATAGAGTTTACGCTAAATTGGATAGCTGTAAAAGTTACTAGAATTTTGCCCCCCACCCCACATCATTCTAATTTAATATAGAGAATAATATGGCATTTTAAAAAAGTAATGTTTAGGAAATAAGAAAGCACTCCCTATGAAATTCTAGATTCTAGAACACATCTGCTCGGTAAAGAGTGTCTTGTCACAACAACATAAATCAGATATATGGTAAAGGGTTCCTCATCTAAACAGGTTCTTGAACCTGGTCAATCAAATAGATGGTAATGGGTGTGTTGTCACAATAAGATAGCTAACACACAAGTACTTGGTATAAAGGGTTCCCAATTCTACATCAACCAATTTCATGGTAAAGGGTACCTTGTCACTACATTGTAAATTTAATATTTGGTTAAGAATTCCTAATCTAAATCGAGCCTTGGAAAAGATTGAGGTTGTATCACAAGCATTGGTCAACCGTAAAGTATGTCAAATACGGTAACCCAGTCTAGAACTTGGTAAAGGGTTCCTAATTCCAATAACAGGCCCATTCACCAGGACTCACATTTAGTCAGCAATAACACGTTAGGTATCTGACAAGCATACAGTATTTAAACAGTTATTGTTGGAGTAAGAGAGTTGACAGTCCTGTGATAGGCACTATTAAAGGTGTATCGTAGTTACTAGGCTATCCCACATATAACACAAGGAGTCTTGTCATAATGATATTTGGTAAAGGTCACCAATCCTAAAAGAGGTGACATTTCAATGTATTGGTATAAGGTGTCTTGTCAATAGACATGTTATAAATCTGATACTAAATGAGCTTTCAATTTTTTTTGCCACATGATGCACAGTTTTCCAACCAATGGTCACTATGTATATTAGCCTCTCCACTCTAACATTAAAAGTGATCATCATGCTAACTTTGTGCATTCTCTTACAATTCAAATATCAGCTACAAAATCCAAGCACAAAGTGTGTGGGGATACTCTACTAACTAGAAAAATGGAATCTCACCGTTAATATAGAAGTGCAGCATGTATCTGATGTTACTAGAATCATTTGGGGGCTCTCCCAAAGCTATTCCACAGTGTCAGCTGTCCAGTGGAGGTGCACTGTAGAGGAGTAAAGCCAGACCTATTCGGTTTCTATATTTATAAGTTCCAGTGTCCTCATAGCTCCATCAATGCTGCAGATAGCACGGTGTAACTCCCAACAGCCTGAAAATAGAGAAGGGGGAAAAAGTTAATGAAAGTAACCTCAAGATGTGTTAGACTCCTGATTCTAAATATAGCCCAAACATGTGCTTGCATGCATAAGGTCATCAAACACTTCTGACTTGAGTAAATACGAATTGTGCCAAAATGTGACCGAGTACTTTTAACACAATAGTAACTCCTTATCAATGTCTCTGTACTCGCATTGCCCAATGTTATGTCATGCAATACAATCTGTGTCTGCAGCTCGATCTCTGTTTGTCAGCAGTGAATCTATAAAATACCCAATATTTAACCTTGACTAAGGTTAGGGTTTTATAGCTAGAGAAGGGAGGGAAACCTGGGATTTCCCACCCCAAGAACATTGCATTACATTCTTTCATTAAAGACCCAACCTTTTTGCGAAGGGTGGGCGAAGGGTTGTCATTAGTCTGGCAAGAGCTGTAGTGGCAGTGACTCTACCAGTTAGAGAATCGGTTAAGCCCAGGCAAGACCCAGGCCCACGCAAATAATTCTTGTAAATGCATCCATCATCTTTCTTTGTGTATTTGCTATTACTTTTTTGTTGCTGTTCTACCAAAAAATTGGAGAAACATGAAATTTCCTAAATACGTGATTACAGGAATACAAGTTTTTGCCCTGTGTACTCAATCTAATATTGATTCTTACAAGTGTGAGGTAGAACACTCACTGAGTTTTAGAAATTGTGTTCTGTTTAACAGCGGCTTTTGTCCATTTTTATTCACATTTATGCATAATTTGTTTGCAACCAAATAAACAAATAGTTGCTTGCAAAAACTGCAATGAATTGACATTAGTTTTACCTATACATGCAAATTTGTGATGTCATTTGCAGACACACATGAAGGGCAATGTGGAATTTTTGCTGTGGTATTTTTTGGTCATAAATATGAATTGCAAAAGGATTTATTGAAACAAGAAGTAGTCAATGTTATTGTTCAGCAAAGCCAGAGCAAATGTTTTCTACCATATGGTATGCGTGTTGCTTGAAAAATGGTGTATTCTCTATTGTATATATGCTTGTGCTCCTAATCGCTTGTGCAGTAAGTGTTACAATTATTGTACTATTGTTCATAAAGGTCACAATTATTTGAAAATATAAGTAGCAATAAAATCTAGACATAGCTAGTGGTGTTGATAAAATGTATTTACACAATGAACTGTTGAAACTGCTGGTATTCTAGCAAAAACTTCTAATATGAGTGTGGTTAGTGAGTACTTTGACCAAATATCATTGGGAGTTATTGCTACCAACACTTTAGTACTGATGAATTTCTATCATGATGTTAGTTGGTGGCTTTCTTTTCCAGCTGATATTCCTCCAATTCTAGCACAGTTAATTTATTACACCTTAATTTATTAAAGATATTAAGATCAATTTTTACAGTAAAGCAGCAAATTTTAGGGTATCCATTTAAAATATAGATTTGCTGAATAAAATCCTTTTATTTTCTCACACTAAGGCCTTACACGTGCATGTGAAATTTTGAATTAAATGCATTAGGTATAAATATTTAAAAGTATTTAAGCTAAAAGAACAATAACATGTACTGTGAATGTCCTGACACTACAGGTTGTATACATGTTTTGATAATCAATGGTATTTCTGATCCAATAGCTATCTGAATCATTTATGAGTGTCAGGAACAGCAACAAAAACCAAAAAAAGGCAGGTTGTAATAAGTTAGACTTATGTTTGTCCTACATGGAGAGTCTAAATCCCCACAAGAAAAAACAGACAATCACATATTTATAACTATATTACTATTACTATCCTTATTAATGACAAGTCTTGGTTTTGGATTGTGTATGTAGTATTAAATATCTACGCATATATAGGGGCCACATGTATATATTTATAGTCAATCATTAGCTTGAATTTATATACATCTGATAGTGTAGCACTTCAGTTTGCTAACTTTCCTACCTTCCTGTCACAATTGCTTCCATACTGTAGTCCATGCAAATAAATTGCGCCTTTCTAATGAGTTCTGCCATCAGCCATGAGATATCCATAGTATTCTCTGGTCCAGTTCCCATAACAGTTCATTCTAGCTGGTATCATAACTGAAGTTGTTCGACTTGATACATAGCAGACTGCACAGGGAACATTTCGATCTTGTTTATTTGAAGCTAGTGGATCTTCATATTCTGCCCCAGCCACAGGGCTATGATTTTGTACTCCAGATTTGTAGGCTAGTCCATACTCTGGGTCATCTGGCATGCACAAATAGTTAGACCCACCTCCTTAATTATTGTAGGGGCTCCCTCCTACTCTACAAAAATAGATTTTTTCTCCAGGACAGGTGGTTGAGCCCCATCTTGTATGCCTCCACAATTTTCACCAGAGGGACCAGGTGGACCGACACGCCCTTCATCTCCTCTTGACCAGGTGGTCCTCTTGAACCTGGGGGACCAGAGTTCCCATTAGTTCCGAGCAGACCGACAGGACCTTGTAGACCAGGAATTCCTTGAGGACCTGGTGGACCAGTTGGCCTTGTTACCCCCTGGTTTCCTTTGGGTCCTGTGTCTCCTTTAGTCCCCGGAGTCCCAGGAAACCCAGGGAATCCAGGCATGCCCTGAGCGACTAACCTTTCATTGCAGTTAATGGCCTTCTTTGTATCAATATTTGAAGATTCCTCTTCTACTGATTGACCTATAAATAATTTAAAGACACAAACAAGTATGTGGTGTATTTAATAGGATCTGATAGCATTATAGCTACCATGAGTATGAACTACGAAAGAGATTACAAGTGACATCAAAAGTGCTTTTCCAATTTTTTTTCGTTATTTTGGTGGCAAAGTTTCCTCTACTTTTATAGTTTATTTTCAAGTAATTAGATATCACTACAAAAACAAATTTACCATCTGGCAGACATTTTTTACTTGTGCATCATTGAACTGATTTAATTTCTTTTCATTAAAGTACTATTCACTTGTCGACTTTACAAGAAGTTGAGTGTGATCAGTGTTTGCATGCACTCAAGTAGGACCATTCAGGCTGTGCATGGAAGTGCAGGTGCTGTGTTAACCTCATTTGGAGTGCATGGAAGTGCAGGTGCTGTGTTAACCTCATTTGGAGTGTGATAATTTAGGCATTTTGATGGCAAAATTTATTGTAAATAATTTGTAGACAAAGATTCACTTTCATCAGAGGAATAGAGAGTACACTATGACTCCAAAAAGGTGAAAACTATTGAAAGCTTTGGCACACAGTAAGAGCTGTAATTTATTTTCTGAATAAGGAGGTAAAAGTAATCGGAAGACTCCTTCAAAGAAAAAGATACATTATTTGCTCTGATAAGTATAATTCTATTTCAAGGCAAAATTCTAAGTAAGTCAAGTGAATCTTAAGCATTATATTAAATGTATGAGCTAAAAATGAAATCCAGGGCCCCAACACTCCTGTCAATTTTAAATGCTTGTTTGAAAACCAGAAGCCCTACAGCTAATAATGTTTAAGGTGTTTATTCTTTCAATTATTTTCAAGGACATACAATTGCCTTTGACTATTTTCAAAGAGCTCTCTCATTGGTTTCGTATGAAGGTCATGCCAGCAAAGAAATGAGTAGTTAATTCTGTGATGATTGTTGTAACTGTTGACATATTTAGGTGTTTGACTGGTTACAAAAGGTTGGCATATGTTGCATGCTCAGACTATAAAGCTAATGAATGTTTTGGGGAGTCTTTAATACATCTGCGGCACAATGGATGCAAAATGTTGAGCAGCAGCAGCTGACTTCATCAAACAAGAAGTACATCTTTAAAATAGCTACAGCCACAACGTCTGAAGAAAGTGAAATATCTCCATTGATGTTATTTTTAAAAATTAGTTCCATCAACCTGACTCTTTGGTCATCTACACTACTACTATTCTGAATCTGATTGACTCAATCAGTGATACTATATCCAAGGATATTATCAGTACTAAATTAGAGAGTATATCTACTACTACATACACTCTATTTCATTATAGGGCATATCCCAGGAGGAGTCTGAGTGGTTGTATTTTGTGTGTACAGTGATAAGATCTATTAATTCAGGGGTTTTGACACCTAGGATAATACGAGCTATATACTGTTCTTGTTTCCATAATTCTTTCAGATTTTATCCCACTTTTTCAAGAAAACTTCAGTGGCTTGGTACAAATACTTAACTTGCATAATTGAGCAAAAGTTTTGAAGTGGTTAGTTTTTAGTTTTTGAAAATGACACATTTTCCTATTGCTAGGTTCCACTTGGAGTAGCTACTGGCAAACAGTGCAATGAAGTATGAAGACATGGTTCAGATACTGGATGCATACAAGTCATAATATTCCGTGCACACATTCACCTTCTGGAACCAATACCTGACAGAGACTCTTCTAGGTGGAGACTTATATTTCTGTTGCACATGCTCATGGAGTACAACATATTAAAAGGACAGCAAATTGGAGAAGTATCATCTTGATGAAATGCTTCTAGTAGCTGAAGATTGGCCTACAAAAGTGTGTTTACTAAAGACGAGTATATTTAAATAATGCAAGGTTCCAGTTATCTCAATTATGGTATTTACGGTCTTAATTTATTTAATGAGCATTCGGTCCTTTAGATTTCCTATTCAGTGAGAATAAATTAGTGAACTCCACCTACTTTCTAATACAATAAAGTGTGTAGGTTACTATAAAGTTCATGTATTGTGCTAATGAAAAATATTGAATCAGTATTTGTGGTCAGATATTACAACACAGAGAAAGAGTTGAACTGTGTAGTGTGCACCAAATGAAATTGTCCGCCACTATCAATACAAATATTCATTTAGTATCGCTAGCTAGTAATAGTCAAATATAAGTATTTGTCTGACAAAGCTTACACTACAATTTGTCAAAAGTAAAAGTTTTTGTCCCAAAATGTTATAATATTGGGTTTAAAATAGACAAAAGTTAAATGCTGGAAAACAATAGGTTATACAGAAATAACACTGCAAGATGATGGAAGCTGCTTCAAAGCGGGAAGGGGGCATGTATCACACGCCAATTTAATCACATATAAAAAACAACTTATATTTCATGAAAAATATAACTTCATATTCGCTAAGTAAATACAAATTTACCAAATATAATTCATGCCTGAAGGCAAGCTATTCTAGTGATAAGAAAAACAGCAATTGTCCCACTTGCTGCATGACAATCCATTACAAGTTGCTTCAGCAGATAGAACATCACCCCATCAGTATTAGTGGGCATTCTTGGAATTTATGGTCAATAAAAATAAATTGTGTTTTTCTACGAACTTTTTGATCAGTCAATCTTTTTAAGTTGTTTGTTTGTTTTTGTTTTCTCTTCTTTTTTTTTTACTTTTATTTTTGTAATATCTCTTGCTTTTTTTTTTTTTTTCTTCCTGTTGTTGTTGTTCGGATTGATTTTGAGGAAAATAAGGGATTAACTGCAAAACACCCTTGTGGCAGATGGTATATTTTTCAGGGCCCCTATCGTACATTACTCAAGCTTACATGCATTAACGGTGGCTATAGATTGCTCATGCACCATACCCTGGACTGGTTCTATTTTTTCATCATATTTCATTTAAGACGTACCATATTTTGCCATACATGGTGGAGTCTAAATCTCCACACGCAATAGAAGACAATCACATATTATTACTGTTACTATCATTATTAATGTAGAGTTTTTGTTTTAAATTAGCTTATGTCACATGTTATATACAATTAGTTATTTCATTAGCTTGATTGTAGCTATATACATCTGATAATGTAGCACTTCAGTTTGTTTGCTTCCCAAACTTCCCAATTACAGTGTCACTTTACCATGTGCTTGATATTAACACCACGGTGCTGAGACGATCAATACATCCTTAATTTCTTCCAGCATGCTATATTTACTTTTTTTGTGAATCATGGCCAAGTATCAACATAATATGAAAGAGAGGGTAGGAAGTTGAAGGATTTGGTGGTTAGAGCACTGGTAAATAGAAATATTTCTTTTTGCATACACACAGATTACAGTTTATCAGCTTAACAATATTAAAAAATATAATAGAAGAAAAGTCTAACGTGGTGTTTATTACCAGCTTTGTGAAAAATGAAGGTATTGTTCTCTTGGTAAACATAAAATTTTAGAATCATTGATAGTAAACGAAATGATTACACACTAACTACACTAATTATGAAAATACTATTGCATTTATAACAGATCAATGATAAAGTTAATCACTTGGTGCACACTACACAGTTCAGTTCTTTCTCTGCGTTGTACTTGGTACATGACAATCCATTACAAGTTGCTTCAGGGTGATAGAACAATGCTCCATTAGTATTAGTATTAGCAGTCATTCCTGGAATTGCCTCTATGCTGTGGTCCATGCAAATAAACTGTTTTCTTCTGTGACCTCTGTGCTCAGCCATGAGGTATCCATAGTATTCTCTGGTCCAGTTCCCATAGCAGTTTATTCTAGCTGGTATCATAACTGAAGTTGTTTGATTTGATACATAGCAGACTGCACAGGGAACATTTAGATTGTGTTTATTTGAAGCTAGTGGACTTTCATATTCTGCCCCATCTACAGGACTATAACCTTGTACTCCAGCTCTGTAGGCTAGTCCATACTCTGGGTCATCTGGCATGCACAAGTAGTTAGACCCACCTCCTTGATTCTGATGAGGGCTCCCTCCTACTCTACCAGAGTAGATCTTTTCTCCAGGACAGGAGGTTGAGCCCCATCTTGTATAGGTTACACCTCCAGCTTTTTCACCAGGGGGACCAGGTGGACCGACACGACTTTCATCTCCTCTTATACCAGGTTCACCTACATCTCCTTTAGGCCCTGTGTCTCCTTTAGTCCCAGGAATCCCAGGAAACCCATAGGGAATCCAGGCATGCCCTGAACAGCTAACATTTCATTGCAGTTAGTAGCCGTCTTTTTAGCAATGCTTGTAGATTGCTCTTCTGCTGATTGACCTGTAGATAATAATAAAACAAGAAATGGAAATGGTGCATTACTGATTGTATCACACCATTGCCAGTAGCCAGTAATAATGAAATGACAATAAATAGCAGAAGTGTCCTTTCCATTTTTACAAGCTATAACATTCACTTTTCTTCCTCTGCTTTTATAGTGTATTGTCAGGTAATAGATATGGCTTCTCAATAAGATGAGGAATTTTACCATCTGGCAATTATTACTGGAACATTTTCAAACTGATTTAATTGTTGCTCATTAGTACAGCTCAATCGTAAATTTTCCAAGAAGTTGTGTGTGCTTAGAATTTGCATGCACTTCAATAGTTACCTTCATACTGTGCACAAAAAACACATGTGTTGCATTAGCCTCTCTTGGAGTGTGCATAGGCAGGAAATGGTTTATTTATTTAGTTACACAACCATGACAAAAACAATAAATATGATATTCTCTATTATGATATAATTGTGACTGTATTTGAGCACACCATTTTACTAATGTAATTAAGTTTATGCCTGTGATACATTCATAGACTGCAGCTTTAATGTTTCCACAGCAAGGAGGAAGATAATTAAATTTTGGGTGGGCCATGTCAGGCCTGTAGCCACAAGTTCTTGGAGAGTGGATTTTTTAAATTGATAAAAAGAAAGCCACAGTCCCAAAGTTTTGTTCCCTTTGATTGTTATTTCATAATAAAGGGAAAACTAACTAGCTAACTGCATCAAAGCTAGTAAATTTGTTTTATATTATTATTATTGTTCTTGTGTAGCAACAAGTGCTAAACTACAGTGAACTGATACAAGTGGATCAGGCCTTTTATATTAAGTATTTTTTATGGTCCAGTTTATTGAAAGAATTTAAGCTTTACTCATGCCTTTGTGAGAGTGAGGTTGTAACCAAGGAGTTCTATGCTAAACTGGCAGTTGGACTCAGACTAGGCCATCCACATACAGAGTACGATGTATATCTGGGAAATAGTTCTACTAAATAGCAGAGAATTCCATTGCAGGTTAGATTAGAACAGCATAGCCAACATGTTTTGGGGACAATTGATCTAGAAATGTAAGGGAAGAGGAGTGCTCTTTGCCAGCATTTATTGGTCATTTAGATAGTCAGAATGGCTTATACTACAGCAACTTCCACTACTCTGAGGAAGTAGCTAATTTGGTATTATTAAGCTAAAATTAATGGTCAACAGTGGGATACTTGTACTTTTAGGAATAAATGGTCTGAATGATGCCTTCCTATATAATCAGGGTGAATAATTAACCTAAATAAATGTATTCTTTTCCATACAACTTTAAGGTTTAAATTTAAGAATGTCCTACTGTAGTGGTTTAATTACTCCTGCACCATGGCTTTGTCACCATAGTTATCCATACAGTGCAGTTCACCTCAAGTTGAGATTGTAAAAAGTATAAAATTGGGCTTTCTTTTATATTTGTTGGTCAGTGTGAAACATGTTGGACATTAATTATGTTCATTACCATAATTGTGGCTTTATTTAAGTTTGATTGATTTTTTTAGCCACGCACATGCTCGAATAATCAGTCTCGTATGAATTTGACTTGTTGTTGAATCAGTAGTGTGTAGCTAGCTGTAGTTTGGTACCTGGCCAGCCGAGATTGAGTAGTGGAGACATCGGGCAGGAACCTTTTATTTCACATGGTCCTCTGAGCCACATAGAAGACTAATTAAGACTTTCAACCTTGCCCTGAAATAATCGACCAAGATGAGCACCATTGAAGAGCTTTCCAGATTGAAGAGAGTTTGAGGTGGTCATTGGGGATCTGCCACGAAGATGATGGGACAACTATAAGACTCGAAACTCGCGACTTCTCCAGCCAAGATCCTCCAATTAAAGCAAGCCTTTAGGAAAAGTTGACACACTAAAATCCTCACTGCAGCAATACTGAATTATATTGATGACAAGACTGAGCTTGCCAGTGAGTTAGAGCAAGCAGATGAGTTTTGCTGGTACAGTGTATGTAGCACTCAAGGCTGAGGGGAGCTGTTCAAGAGTCCATGCTGCCAGAGGTTAGGGTAGGAGTGGACCCTGGATTTCTTAATGAAGGAACTTCAGGATGACTTACAGGCTAGGGAGCGAGTGGTTTCAACCAAGCCATCGGCCAACACAATAGTGGGAAAAGGTGGTTAACAGAGTCCACATACTGTGGCAGCACTGGTGTCAGGGATTCATGGAGGAACTCCAAGTTGCTGCTATTGTCAGGAGGACTATTCATCGAGAGACTGCAAGATAGTCACACAGTCAGAGGACAGGAAGCAAATTTTACAAAAAATTTGGCCACTGTTTTATATGTCTTCGAGCAGGCCACATTAGTAGGGAGTGTCGATCGAAATCTAGTGTGACAGGTGCAACCGACGACATCATGTGTCCAATAATCAGTCTCGTTTGAATTTGAATTATTGTTGATTCGGTAGTGTGTAGCTAGCTGTAATTTGGTACCTAGCAAGCCAGGATCGAGCGGTGGAGACATCAGGGCAGGAACCTTTATTTCACAAAACATCCACTCCTGACCAAGTTTATTGGGTGCAGAGATGGCAAAAATATAGTCATGCTAAGAGATGACATAACTAATAAAAGTGTTCAGATACATTATGATCACATCATTGTAGCTAATAACTAGATCAAAACATAAATATAATTCTGCCTGCTTTCTCTCTTTTTATGACTCAAAATTATCTAATAATGTGGAATATACTTATTGTTAACATGCATAATAGATTGAATAGATTTTTTTTAATGCGCACTTCAAACACTAAGTAACTTTAATTTAGCTTTATTATAACTACTATTGTTTAAACCCCAGCACATCACAATATGTAAATCTGAATTTTCCACAAAATTTTGTGTGGTAAGCAGTTTAGCTACTCCCTTTTCTCTAAAAAAAATGATGGAAAATCAGCTTATTTATGAATTATGGTATTTAAAAAACATTGCTTGTACTAGTACGACTCTAGTGCAAACAAATTACAAGTAAATTACTGCCAATTTCTGTTTAGGATTTTACAGACCTTTTTGCCAGTGTGCGCGTAAGCAAATTAAGATTGAAAATACAATCCTGAAGGATGTTTGACCCAGTATATGACTCTTTGATTCCAACAACACTTAGCTAAATAACTAAACATTAACCGCCATACACTTATGTCTTGATGTTCATGAAACAACAAAATCCAGTCAATTAGCTATATTTTTTTTATTTCCACTCTGAAAAAGATTATGCCAATATTTCTATTTATGGTTTGAGCCATGTTTGAATTCTACAAGTTGTTTTTTTGTTTGTTTTGTATTTTTTTGGTTTTTTTTTTTTTCTTTTTTTCTTTTGTGGCTCTTTTTTTTTTCTTTTTCTCGTTATAGCCTGGATCACTGACTAGCTAAATCATATTCACCATTTGCTGGACATAGCTACACTAGTGGGACCAGAACTACACATAAAGGTCTGAGTAAAGATTGCAAGAACCATTATACTGATATGCTCCAGATGACTCCCTCAACAAACCTTGAGTCACTCGCACAGCTACCACAAAGTTGATTAACTGCCTTTGTTAGAAAAATACTTCATCAATTAATTTAGCTAATACTTTATTTGACAATTAGCTAAATGTTCTTGTGGGCATGATTGAAAAAGCAGCATTAGAAATTTTTCTTTGAAAATATATTCAGGACTTAAAAAATAAAACAACAACTTGAATTTGACTAGTTACATGTATTGGAGAAAGACTATACCTAGTGATGATATAGCCAGCTAATTTTTATTCATAATTATGGTCAATAAGCAGTGTTGTTTTGGTTCAGCGATTCCAGACTTTCTTAGCTTTATAGTTATTCATACTGAAAAATATCTTGAATGCTTAGTTTTAGTTTTCCCCAAATTCTCCATGAAGATTTAGTTCGTTTTTAGCTTTTCTTCAATGCCATGTAGAAGAGTTAGTTAGTTATACTATTAATTGTATTAGTTTCAGTTAATTTAAGTTGCCTCTCAAATTCTGCAATAATGAACTAGAGCACTGAAGTGCAAACCCTCAGCGCTAGTTAGCTAGTATGATAAAGAAAATAATAACAAAGGAAAAGTGTAGAAAAAAAGAAAAAGAAAGAGAAGTGGCATGAACAGAGGCAGGAAAGAGAAAAAGACAATGAAGGGACAAAAGAAAGAGGAAAAGAAAGGAAAAGGTAGAAAGAAATAAAAACAGTAGGAAGAAAGAGGAAATTAAAGAAAAATAAGGCAACAAGACAAAAGGAAGAAGAAAAAAAAACAGGATAAAAAAAAAAAAGATGGAAAAAAAAAGAAATAGCGTCGACGAAGATTCGAACCAGAGACTATTAGGTTAGGAACTTGCTCACTCAACCAAAGTAAAAGTATGATATTTGTTATGTAGTTTAGAGAATAGCTAATTGCTTAATGGGAATTCATATTTTCATCTAATAATGACATAATTCAAGGTGAATTGTTTGCAATAAAAATTGCTTAGTATTAGTTTTAGTCATCAATTCTACTGGTAGCTAGTTTCAGTTATTATCGAATTCACTGTGTTCTAAAATAATTAGTTTTAGTTTTTTCATGTTCTCTACAGCTTAGTTTAAAATACCCCAAAATGAAGGGGTTTTGGTTTTAGTTTTAGTTAACTAAAACAACACTACAATAAAGATGACATTACATCAGAAGCACTGTTCACAAAGGTTATTATAAGGTTACAGTGTTAATGAGATGAACGAGATATAAATGAATATTCAAACACAAAATACACACAGATGATTTTGAAAAATACAGCAATAACTGACATGTGACTTCATGTAAAATATATCATGACACTGATGTAATTCCTGACATGGTTCAGTTTCCAACTCAACATGTGGTAACAGTTTCTTCCATCGTCCTCCTCAAGTCAG